>Ga0307511_10000595_pt1 | contig 38741 bp, 36 predicted proteins | sample 13_EM_MG_FD_200266 | JGI IMG/M metagenome (GOLD analysis project Ga0307511, IMG submission 200266) | Populus trichocarpa ectomycorrhiza microbial communities from riparian zone in the Pacific Northwest, United States - 13_EM | ecosystem: Host-associated > Plants > Roots > Unclassified | place... | reverse complement strand
GATCGTCGCAACTTCACGGCGCAGTGCCTCGCGAGCATGCGAGGCTTCCAGCTCGATCTGCTGTTTAGCAGCCTCGACGAGCCGGCGGCCTTCTGCCGTAGCAGTGCCCTTGGCCTGCTCGACCAGATCGTTGGCGCGATGTTGCGCCTGGTCGATGATCTGGTTCGCGCGCTCCCGCGCTTCACGCACGATGGCATCGGCCCGGTCGCGAGCCTGGGCGAAATCCTGCTGCCCCTTCTCGGCCGCGGCGAGTCCCGCTGCGATCTTCTTCGAGCGCTCTTCCATGGGACCCAGGATCATGGGCCACACAAACTTCATCGTGAACCAGACGAGCACGATGAACACGATCATCTGCACGATGAGCGTGAGATTGATGTTCACGGTTGAATCCTCATGTAACCCACGATGCCTTCACGCCGACGCGCCGCAGGCGCCCTCCGCCTGCACAGCGAGCAAAAACCACGCTTTTTGCTCGCGGGCCACGGAGTAATGTCCGATGAAATTGTCGGGGGGCGCCTAGCCCAGGAAATTTCATCCAAGTGAATCAGTGCAGCCCGGCGGTAAACGGATTCGCGAACGTGAAGAACAGCGCGAAGCCGATACCGATCATGGCAACCGCGTCCACCAGAGCGGCCACGATGAACATCTTGACCTGCAGCATCGGGGACAGCTCGGGCTGGCGCGCGGAGCCTTCGAGGAACCGGCCGCCGAGAATGCCGAAGCCGATGGCGGTGCCAAGAGCGCCCATGCCGAAGATGATTCCCACGGCAAGCACGGTCATGGCCTGGACATGTGCAATATTTTCCATTCAACCCTCCTAGACGAAACTGATGCGCAAACGTTATTGGTGAAACTAACCCGTTGGGGCGCGCGCCGCGCGCGCCGAAGTCAGTGGTGCTCGTGGGCCATTGCCAGATAAACGACGGTCAACACCATGAATATGAAGGCCTGCAGCGTGATGATGAGCAGATGGAAGATCGCCCATACCAACGCGAGCACGAACTGCACGACCAAAAAGAACCAGCCGCTGGCCGACTCCAGCTGAACCGCGCCCTGCAGCGTCAGGACCGCGAGCAGCAGGAAGATCATCTCGCCGGCGAACAGATTGCCGTACAAGCGCAGCGACAAAGAGATGGGGCGGGCGATGAACGGCACTATCTCGAGGATCAGATTCGCAGGCACCAGCAGCACCTTGAGCACCGGATTCTTCGCGCTGAAGGGCTGCAAAGTGAACTCGGCCAGGAATCCGCCGAGACCCTTCATCTTGATGCTGTAGTAGATGATGAGAACGAAAACGCTCAGGGACAGCGCGAACGTCACGTTGAGATCGGTGCTCGGCACGACTTTCAGATGCTCGAGCCCAGCGCCGTGGGCAATCGCCGGCAGCAGATCCACCGGCAGGATGTCCATGGCGTTGAACAGGAACACCCAGCAGAAAATGGTCAGCGCCAACGGCGCCAGCAGCTTGTTGGTGCCGTGAAATGTATCTTTGACCTGGTTGTCGATGAACTCGACCACCAGCTCCACGAAGTTCTGAAACTTAGTCGGCACGCCCGTGGTGGCCTTACGCGCGGCGAGATAGAAGGAGGCACCGAACACGATCGCGAGCACGACGGAGAAGAAGACGCTATCCCAATGGATAACCGAGAAATCCACAATGCCTGACGGTTCCTTGTTCTGTAGGAACGTGAGGTGATGAAGGATGTACTCGTTCGCGCTCGAGGGCTGTTCTGCTGCCATTTAGACTCTACTTCTCATGGGCTGCGCCCAACTTTCCTGAGGCCGGTTCCTGCGGGTATCGCAAAGCCGAACCCCCTCCTGCGAATAGTAAGAACCAGAACACAACGAAGGTTGCGATGTACGAACCGAGCATCGCCAACGGAGCAACCTTCATCGTTTTCAACACCACCACAAACAGCACGATCACGACGGCCACCTTGGCCGCCTCGCCGACGAAGAACGCGCGTATCGCGCGTTGCGGATCCGTCGCAGCCTTCTTGCCAAAGCCGACCAGCGCCATCGCCAGACTCGCGGCGCTGCTGATCCCGCCTCCCAGCAACGCGGATATCGCAGCGTGTAAGTCCGCGAGCGCCCAGCTTGCGAGCGCGCAGATCATCGTCACGGCCGCCTGGCCCAGCACGACGCTGAGAGCCAGCCGCCGCGGATTGGGCAGGTCGATCGCGATCACCGCATTACCCCATCAGGGGCCCGCTTTAGGGGCGAAAGCCGCACGACCCACGCTTCAGATATCTGCCGAGAGGTCTGATCAGTGCGCGCGACTTCGCTTTGTACTTGGCACGAGGCCGGAGCCGCAAAGCCCGGCCAAAAAGCCGGCGGATTATAGAGACCACGCGCGCGGCAGTCCACAACGTAAGAGGAGCAGGTCATCCCGTCATCACACGCTTGCCGAAACTGTTCCATAGATGGGTGCCCGGCACCGAAAATCAATGGTTTACGTGTTGCGTGCGGGGGACGTTTCGCGGCGCCGTCGTGACGCCGGCGGAGCGCTGTTTCCCCAGTCGAACGCCACCGCCGCGGGTTATGTCAGTGGATGTGGGCGAGGATCCCGTCGAGCTCGTCGAGGCTGTTGTAGCTGACTACGAGCTTGCCTTTGCCGCCGACGGTATGTTGGATGGCAACCTTCGCCCCCAGCTTTTCCGCCAGTTCCTGCTGGAGACGGTCCACGTTTGGATCGCCTGGAGCTTCTTCCACCTTAGCTGCGGGAGATTGCTGCATCCGCCGTACGAGCGCTTCGGTGTCACGCACCGACAGCCCCTTCTTGACGATGAGCACCGAGATTTCCACCTGGTGCTTACGATTTGACAGCGCTAGCAGCGCGCGCGCGTGGCCCATCTCGATCTCGCGTTTCTCAACGCGCTCCGAAACCTCCGGCGCAAGCTCCAGCAGCCGCAGCAGATTACTGACACCCGCACGCGAGCGGCCAACCGCTTCGGCGGCCTGCTGATGCGTCAGCGCGAATTCGTTGATCAGCCTCTCCAGCGCCCGCGCCTCTTCTAGAGGATTCAGGTTCTCGCGCTGGATGTTCTCGATCAGGGCCACCGCGATCGCCGCTTCGTCCGGAATGCGGCGGATGACGGCTGGAATTTCGGTGAGGCCCGCCATTTGCGCGGCGCGCCAACGCCGCTCACCGGCAATGATCTCGTAGTGCTGTGACCGGCCCACCCCAGAGCCGATTCCAGGCGCGGCTCCCGGGCCCGCGGCGGGAACATCGATCGGACGGACAACAATGGGCTGCACGACGCCCTGGGCTTTGATCGAATCCGCCAGCTCCTGCAGTGTCTCCGGCCGCATGTCGATGCGCGGCTGGTACTTCCCGCGCTGCAGGAGATCCAGCGGCAGCTTCGCCAGTTCCTCACCAACCGGAGCCGGTGCCGCGGCAGGTGCATTCGTTCCCGCCACGGGCGCGGGACGAGCCGAGCTGTGACCCAATAGGTCCGCCAAGCCCCGGCCCAACGTCGGTTTCTTGTGAATCATGGCCGGGATCATAGCGAGAGGAACGCCGCCCGGCACGACTTGCTGTCTGGCGACTAGTTGTCGGTCCGGACTGTATGGGGGTCGGGAACGAACCCGGCACCCTCCGTGCCCTCTGACGTGATCGTCCCTTCGGCACCCTGTGGCGCAATCGATTCGGCAGCGACGCCGTTTGTGTCAGCCTCCGCAGAGACGGTCTCGTGGGAACCAACGTCTGCCGAGACCGGCACGTCCGCCTGCGTGGCGGGCGCAGCTGCCTTTTCCTGCTCCTCGTCCTCCCTGCGAATCATCTCGCCGGCAAGCGCCAGGTACGCCAGCGCTCCCCGTGATTCCCGGTCGTGAAACAACACGGGCTTGCCGAACGATGGAGCCTCCGCGAGGCGGATATTGCGAGGAATGATCGTGCGAAAGACCTTGTCGCCGAAATGCATTATCAGCTGCGCGCTCACCTCGTTGGCGAGATTGTTCCTGGGATCGAACATCGTCCGCAGGATGCCTTCGAGCTCCAGGTTCTCGTTCACTGCCGCGCGGATCTGCTCAACGGTGGCGAGGAGCGCCGATAGCCCCTCCAGGGCGTAGTACTCGCACTGCATTGGAATCAGTACGCTGTCCGCTGCGACCAGCGAATTCACCGTCAGCATGTTGAGAGCGGGAGGACAGTCGATGAGGATCACGTCGAAGGACTCGCGCAACGGCGCCATGGCATTGCGAAGTTTCGTCTCGCGCCCCGCCATCATTGTCAGCAGGCGGACTTCCGCAGCCGTCAGATCTTGATTTGCCGGCAGCAGCACGAATCCGCCCGGCTCGACATTCACCAGCGCCGAACCGATCTCAGCTTCGCCGAGCAGCACCTCGCAGGAGCTCGTCTGCAGCTGCGACTTGTCCACGCCACTGCCCATGGTGGCGTTGCCCTGCGGATCGAGATCGATCAGCATTACCCGCCGCTTCGTGGCCGCAAGTGAAGCGGCGAGATTGACGGCCGTCGTCGTCTTGCCGACGCCGCCCTTTTGGTTCGCAACCGCGATGACCCTTTTCATGGGTCGAGAGTGTACGCGGCGTAGCGGGTCGCGGGGTAAGCCGCCCCTCCTGTCCCAAGACCTTAGCCTCAGGCGACTAGACGCGCCGCGCCGCGCTCGATCCGCTCCCGTGCCATCTGATCCGCAACCGAGTTCGTCGCGCGCCCTTCGCGTCGGGCACGCTCGAAAATCTCCATCAAGCGCCCGGGAATGCCCTGAATCTCGTTCGTAACCTGGACTTCCGTAGCACCGCCGCCGTATTCCCGCGCGACGCTGATGATCCCACCCGCATTGATAACGTAGTCGGGCGCGTACAGCACGCCGGCAAGCTGCAGCGCTGCGCCATCCTTATCCTCAGCCAGCTGATTATTCGCCGCGCCTGCAATGACGCGGGCCCGGATGAGAGGGATCGACTCTGCATTGAAGACCGCACCCAGCGCGCACGGGGCGAGCACATCCACCTCTTCGGACAGAACGGTCTCCACCGGCACGGCCACAGCATTGAACTCTTCGCGGGCGCGTTGCGTGGCAAGCGGCCTGACGTCGGCGACGCGGAGTTTCACGCCTTCGGCTGCCAACAGACGGCACAGGTGGTAACCAACGCCACCGACGCCTTGGACTGCGACACTCAAACCCTCGAGATCCGAGCGTCCGAAACGGAATTTAACCGCGGCCTTCAGGCCCAGAAACACGCCCAAAGCCGTCTTTGGAGCCGGATCGCCGCCTGCCTCTCCTGGCTTGCGCCCGAGACCGCTGACGAAATTCGTGACGCGCGCGACCTGCTCCATGTCGGCGGTAGTCGTGCCTACATCTTCGGCAGTGATGTAATGCCCCGCCAATGAGCCGACGAACCGTCCGTAAGCCTGAAACAGCTCAGCGGACTTCCCTTTGCGCGAGTCGCCGATGATCACTGCCTTGCCGCCACCGAAAGGCAGACCGGCCATTGCGTTCTTGTAACTCATTCCACGCGAGAGACGCAGGACGTCAGTGACCGCTTCGGCAGTCGATGCGTAAGGCCACATCCGGCAGCCGCCCGCAGCTGGCCCAAGTGCCGTGGAATGGATGGCAATGATGGAACGAAGACCGGTCGGCTCGTCGTTTCCGAACACGACGCGCTCATGACCATCAAATTCCCGTGTCCCAAAAATGTCCATGTATTTGCTCCTACGCACCGCAGGGCAGCGTATCCGGGGGACGGTGCACGTCGCGTGACAAAAGTTGCTCTTGGGCCCTATCTGGTGAACCATCTATCTCACTATCGGGGTTCAGAGTGAGATAGACGATGCAAGTTGAGCTAGATCGCGGTGATGTTCGGATTCTCGATGTGGTCCAGCAGCACGGCGACCTGTCCGCGGCGGACGTGGCTGAGAGGGTAGGGATGACCCCTTCGACCTGCTGGCGGCGGATCAGTCGGCTTCAGGAGCTCGGTGTCGTCAAGCAGCGGGTAGCGCTGCTGGATCGCGAGAAAGTCGGCCTCAACGTCACGGTTTTCTCGCACGTAAAGCTTTCAGGCCACGGGCGCGACGCCCTTCTGAAGTTCGAGCAGGCCGTGCGCGAGCATCCCGAAATACTCGAGTGCTACACGCTCATGGGCGAAACGGACTTTCTGCTGCGGATCGTCTGCCGGGACATCAAGGCATACGAGGCGTTCTTCCTGGACCACCTGTCACGCTTTCCCGGGGTGCAGTCGGTGAACTCGTCCATCGCCCTCGCTGTCATCAAGGAAACGACCGCTTTGCCGCTCGCCACAATTCTCAGCATCGCTCCCCGCTAACGACTCAACACTACGACACACCGTGATTCATCCAGACCCGGGACTGTCAGCTCGCGTGAATCCGGGTGCTGCCACCCTGCAGGCAACGCGTCGATCTCATCCTGCGGCCACTTGCCCTTCATCGCCAGCACACGTGTCTGCGGCCCGCACAGGGGAGTCACGTTGACAAGCAACTCCGGCAAAGCGGCGAACGCACGCGCAACTACTGTGTCGAACGACCGCCCCCTGATCGCCTCCACACGCCCGTGCAACCCCTCGACATTATCCAGCCCCAGCTCGCGCGCGGCGTGTTGCACGAAGCGGATCTTCTTGCCATTGGAGTCGATGAGAGTAAAGCGCCGTTCGGGGTTGACCATGGCGAGCGGCAGGCCGGGAAACCCGGCGCCGGTGCCTACATCCGCCACCGTCGTGCCGCGCAGGTCCGGATGAATGGACAGGCTGTCGAGCAGATGGTGAGTCAACATGTCGTCGCGGTTGCGGATTGCGGTCAGGTTGTAGGTGCGGTTCCAGCGCTCGAGCTCATCGAGCAGGCGGATCAGGCGATGGGCATCCGGCTCGGTCAGCGTGACACCGAGACGCGCGGTGTCCTGAACCAGGCGTTGCACTATGCTCACTTGGAATGGCTCCAGCCACGGCTATCAGAAGGTCAAGGATAAGGCGGATTGTGAGACTGCTGCTCGTTGAAGATGACGCCATGATCGGGGAAGCGATCCGTACGGGCCTGCGGCGTGATGGCTTCGCTGTGGACTGGGTGCGGGACGGTGATTCGGGGGACCGGGTGTTGCGCACTGAACAGTTCGACCTCCTCCTGCTGGACCTGGGCCTGCCGCGCAAAGACGGCTTGCAGGTGCTGAAAGCTTTGCGGGCACGCCATGCAATGCTGCCGGTCCTGATCATCACCGCGCGCGATGCAGTATCCGACCGCGTTCAGGGACTGGACGCCGGCGCAGATGACTACCTGGTGAAGCCCTTTGATCTCGATGAGCTGGCCGCGCGGATCAGGGCCCTGCTGCGGCGTAAATCCGGCCGCACGATTCCCGAAGTCGAACACCTGGGCGTCAGCTTGAATCCCGCGACCCACCAGGTCACCCAGAACGGGCGTGAAGTCAGCCTCTCGCCCAAGGAGTTCGCGCTCCTGCAGCTGCTGCTGGAGCGCCCGGGTAACATCCTGTCGCGCGGGCAGATCGAGGAAAGACTGTATGGCTGGGGCGAGGAAGTCGAAAGCAACGCTGTTGAGGTACACATCCACGGACTGAGACGCAAGTTGGGAGCCGACTTCATAGTGAATGTTCGTGGCGTCGGTTATCGAGTCAGGCCCGCACAATGAGGCAGCCGCGCTCACAAGGGCGTACAGCGTGAGCTCACTGCGAGCGCGCCTGCTCGTGTGGCTGCTCAGCGGAGTGCTGCTCGTGGGCGCTGCTGGCGGTTGGTTTGTCTATCGCAACGCGCTAGTCGAGGCAGACGTCTTCTTCGACTATCACCTGCGACAAACTGCGCTGCTCCTGAGCGATCAGCCGGTCGAATACTTGTTGGATCCAGCCATACCGCAGACCAGCGCAGACTACGATTTCGTCGTGCAGGTGTGGACCCTCGATGGTGTGCGCGTCTACTTGTCGCGGCCGCACGCCGTCCTGCCGGCCATCACGACGCTCGGCTTTTCCACAGCAGTCACGAGCGAGGGTCGCTGGCGCGTGTTTGGCGTACAGGCGCCTACAAAGGTCATCCAGGTAGCGCAACCCATGCGGGTGCGCGAGCGGCAGGCGGTGGACCTCGCGTTGCGAACGCTGACACCGTTCGTGTTGTTGATGCCCATGCTGGTGATTTTCATCTGGTTCGCGGTCGGACATGCGTTGGAGCCCCTGAAGCGGCTCACCCTGTTGGTCAAGGCTCGCAAGGTGACCGTGCTCGACCCGTTGCCCGATGAGAATCTGCCTGGCGAAGTGCAGCCACTCGTCGGAGCGCTCAATGACCTGCTCGGCCGGCTCGGCGCTGCCTTGGAGCGCGAGCGCGGCTTCATGGCAGATGCGGCTCACGAGTTGCGAACACCGCTGACGGCGCTGCACCTGCAGATGGGGACACTTGCCCGGGCGACCAACGAAGCAGAACGCTCAGACGCGATGGAAATGCTCTCGGCGGGAGTGCAACGTGCAATCAGGTTGGTCGAACAGTTGCTCTCACTGGCGCGCCAGGAGCCGCGCGCCGACGTCATCCGCAAGCGACTCCGATTGGACGACCTGGCGCGCGAAGTCGTCGCGGAAATGGTGCCCCTGGCAGACGCTCGCAAAATCGATCTGGGTATTTCGGCCTCACAACCCGCATACGTTCTTGGCGATCCCGATGCTCTACGCACGCTCGTGCGCAACCTGGTCGACAACGCAGTGCGCTACACACCCGCCGGTGGAACAGTGGACCTGTCGGTGCAGGAGTTCGCCGATCCGGGCAACAATAAAAGCGGCCCGGTGCTCCGAGTCGTAGACACCGGGCCCGGCATAGCGCCTGAGGAGCGCCAGCGGGTATTCGATCGATTCTATCGTCCGCCGGGAATGTCCGCGTCGGGCAGCGGTCTGGGAATGGCCATCGTGAAGGCTATTGCCGACGCGCATGGCGCATCAATTGCGCTCGACGGCGGCCCTGGCGGGCAGGGATTGGCTGTGACAATTTCCTTTCCGTTCGCCTTTGCGCCCGTTGGATCTCTCGCACCAAGCTGAGCCCGTGCACCAAACAGCGGAAGGTCCTGATCTACCAGCTTTTTTCCGCCTTAAGCCTGTCTTAAGTCTCGCTGCCTATGGTTCGTCACCACAGAGCCCATGCGCTCACCCGAATTCATTTGCGTGGAGATCATCATGACCGCGAGAGGTTTCGTTAGAAATCAGCTGTACGCCGCCCTGATCGGCGCTGCCGCTGTCGCGGCGCCAGTGGGCGCGTTGTACGCGCTTGGCGCCGGTCCAGCTACTGCGCCGGCGGCCGCCACACAACCGGCGCCCACTGTGAGCGCCCCTGCGACGGGCAACCCAAACGCAGTGCTTCCAGACTTCAGCACCATGGTGCAGAAGTATGGCCCTGCCGTCGTCAACATCAGTGTCGTATCCAAGGTTCCTGCGTCCTACAACCAGGGTGATCAGGGTTCCGACGACGATGATGACTCGGGCCCGCAAGGCCAGAGCCCGTTCGGCGGACAAGGGGGACAGAATCCGTTCGGACAGTTCTTCCGTGGCTTCCCGATACAACCGCCCCAGCAGGGGCCGATGCACGGTGAGGGCTCCGGTTTCATCGTGAGTGCCGATGGCACCATCCTGACCAACGCCCACGTCGTGAATGGTGCGAGCGAAGTCACCGTGCGCCTTACCGACCGTCGCGAGTACACGGCGAAGGTCGTCGGTGTGGACACCAAGAGCGACGTAGCTGTCATCCGCATTCCCGCGAAAAACCTGCCTACTGTGAAATTCGGTGACACGCACAACCTGAAGGTCGGCGAATGGGTCGTTGCGATTGGCGCGCCGTTCGGGTTCGAGAACAGCGTGACCGCGGGCATCGTCAGCGCAAAAGGGCGCACGCTACCCGACTCAGGCTACGTCCCGTTCATCCAGACAGACGTACCGATCAACCCCGGTAACTCGGGTGGCCCGCTGTTCAACATGCGCGGTGAAGTCGTCGGTATCAACTCGCAGATCTACACCCGCTCTGGCGGCTACCAGGGTGTGTCGTTCTCGATTCCCATCGACGTCGCCATGAGCGTGAGCCAGCAGTTGCAGACCCGCGGTCATGTAACGCGCGGCAAGCTCGGTGTAGTGATCCAGAACGTTGACCAGGGTCTGGCTGACTCTTTCGGCCTGCCACAACCTGAAGGCGCGTTGGTATCGAGCGTCGAGAAGGGCGGCGCCGCCGAACGTGCCGGCATCGAGCCCGGGGATGTGATCCTGAAGCTGAATGGCGAACCGGTGAAGCAATCCAACGAGTTGCCCGCCGTGATTGCCGGCCTCGCGCCTGGAACGGCGGTGAAGCTCGAAGTCTGGAGACAGCACTCCACCCGCGAAGTGAGTGTCAAGCTCGCCGAAATGGAGGATAAGCGGACTGCCTCCAACACCGATCACCCGCAGGCGGGCGGCAAGCTGGGCCTCGCGGTGCGGCCACTGACGAGCCAGGAGCAGCACCAGGCCAACACCCAGGGTGGCCTGCTCGTAGAACAGGCTCGCGGCCCCGCTGCTGACGCCGGACTCCAGCAGGGCGACATTGTCATCGCCGCCAATGGAGCCCCGGTATCCAGCGTCGCCGATCTTCGCAACGCCGTCGAGAAGTCGAAGAGCCACGTTGCGCTGCTCGTACAGCGCGGTGAGACGCGGTTGTTCGTACCGGTGCGGGTGGGCTAACACTCGACTGCACCGCCCGGTGGCGCCGCTAGCACCGCGGTGGCCGCCGCACCCGACCCAAGGGCCGGCCGATGGACCTCCATCCGCCGGCCCTTTTTTGTCTACGCAACCGACGAATGTCAGAAAATGCGTAGGGCACTCACGCGCGCCACAAGCGTCGTGACCCGACGTCCTAAAACGACGTGTTGACACCCGTCAATGCAGAACAAACCTCCACCCAAAATGTTGATTTTCACGCCATTTTGACGCCCTCAAACTTCGAAAGGTCGTGGTAGGATTTCTGCGACGCATTTCCCGAAGTTACGTAGGACCAGACCATGCGCAGCAAATTGTTTCGGCGTATCAAGCGATTCGTAGAGCAGTTCACGCCCGGTGGCACGGAGTACACGGAGTTCGGCACGGCGATTCATTACAGTCACGACGGAGTGACCAGTATTTCGAAGAGCGACATGCACAAGATTCTCCTCATGCGATTGGACGAGATGGAGAAAGAACGTTCTCGTCTGAAGGCGGAAGTCCGATCAGAAGAAACGTGAGTTGAGGATTATCTGAAGCAACGACTGATGTCATATCCGTGGGCGAGCAGCTGACATCTATGCAGAGTTCAATCCGGATTGGAAAGAACGCATCAACTCACACAATCAGCCGGCCACTGCGTCAGCAGCGGCCAGCTCCTGAGACCTCTCGGAGCTACGTCCTCTCATCGATCGGCACGAACTTCACGTTCTCCGGCCCGATATAGTTGGCCGCCGGCCGGATGATCTTCCCATCCGCCCGCTGCTCCATCACGTGCGCCGACCACCCCGTCGTACGGGAAATCACGAACAGCGGTGTGAACATCGCCGTCGGCACGCCCAGCAGGTGGTACGAGACGGCCGAGAACCAATCGAGGTTCGCGAACATCTTCTTCGTCACCTTCATCACCGACTCGATCCGGTCGGCAATGTTGAACATCTTCATGTCGCCGGCTTCACGCGAGAGTCGCCGCGCGACTTCCTTGATCACCTCGTTGCGCGGATCGGAGATGGTGTACACCGGATGGCCAAAGCCGATGATCACCTCTTTCCTCTCCACGCGCGCACGGATGTCCGACTCCGCCTGATCTGGCGTTTCGTAACGTTTCTGGATCTCGAACGCGACCTCGTTCGCGCCACCATGCTTGGGCCCACGCAAGGCGCCAATAGCACCGGTGATACACGAATACATATCCGCGCCGGTGCCGGCAATCACCCTGGCCGCAAACGTGGAGGCATTGAACTCGTGCTCCGCGTACAGGATCAGCGACGTGTGCATGGCGCGCACCCAGGAAGGAGAGGGTTGCCGCCGGTGCAGGAGATGGAGGAAATGCCCGCCCACCGAGTCATCCTCGGTCTCCACATGGATGCGCTGCCCATTGTGGCTGTAGTGATACCAGTAGCACAGCATCGAGCCGAACGAAGCGATGAGCCGATCGGCAATGTCACGAGCACCGCCTACGTTGTGATCATCCTTCTCCGGCAGCACGCACCCCAACACCGAGGCGCCGGTACGCAATACATCCATCGGATGTGCAGCCGCGGGCAGGGTTTCCAGGGCGTCACGTACCGCGGCAGAAATGCCCCGCAGGGACTTGAGCTTCGCCTTGTAGCCATCCAGCTCCGGCCGCGTGGGCAGTTTCCCATGCACCAGGAGATGGGCGATCTCCTCGAACTCGCAGGTGTTCGCGATCTCGAGAATGTCGTACCCGCGGTAGTGCAGGTCATTGCCTGTGACTCCCACCGTGCACAACGCGGTATTACCCGCCGCAACTCCAGAGAGCGCGACCGATTTTTTGGGTTTGGGAGCGGCGGAGGGCGCGTCGGACATGGGGAACCTCGAAGTACTCACCAGTAGGTTGTCTACCGGTGAGTCTACCCACGCACCGGCGTCATTGCAGATTGTCGTGAAAGTTCACTCAGCGATTTTCACAACCGTGCGGCCGGTAACGCTACCGTCGAGGTAGGCACCGAAAGCACCGGGCAGATCCTTGAACGAAATCGTACGCGTGACAATGCGGTCCAGGTGCCGAGGCCTCAGATCGGTCGCGATGCGCTTCCACACCTCGAGACGCGCAGGACGCCGCGTGGCAGACGAATTGATGCCCAGGAGGCTCACGCCCCGCAGGATGAAGGGCATCACGGTGGTCTTGAGCTCAGCGCTCCCCACGAGGCCAATACTGGCGATGTTGCCCCAGAAATCCACTGTACGAGTCAGCCACGTCAGCATTTCGCCGCCAACGTTGTCGATCGCGCCGGCAAAACGCACGGCTTCCAGCGGGCGGGACCCGAAGTCGATCTCCTGGCGCAGCAGGATGGTCGCGGCACCCAGGGTCTTCAGATAGTCCGCCGACGAGGCTTTGCCACTCACGGCGACCACTTGGTAGCCCCGGCCGGCCAGCATATCGATGGCAATGCTGCCGACCCCGCCAGAGGCACCCGTAACAACAATCGGCCCAGCTTCCGGCGTTTGACCGTTCTGCTCCATGCGATGAATTGCATATGCCGCCGTAAAACCGGCCGTGCCAAGCGCCATTGCCGCAGCCGCATCGAGTCCTGGTGGCATCGGGATGACCCACTCACCCTTCACCCGGGCATATTGGGCATACCCCCCATCATGCGTTTCGGACAGCCCACAGCCGGTGACGAGCACCGGATCGCCCGCTGAATAGCGCGAATCAGCTGACGATTCGACGACACCCGCGAAATCTATTCCGCCGACCAGTGGATAGCGTCGGAGAATCTTCCCCGCACCCGTCGCAGCCAGGGCGTCCTTGTAGTTAATGTCCGAGTGCGTCACGCGCACCACGACGTCGCCCGGCGACAGGTCATCGAGCTTCAGCTGCTCGATCCGGGCAACAATCTTCTTGCTCTCTTCGTGAATCCGGAAGGCCTTGAACGATTCCATTACCGCACCCCCGGAATGCTGTCTGACGAGTTACTTCTGCGCTGCCGCGCGAGCCAGATGAGCAGCCCCTGCGCATTCAGCTCGAGGTCCGATTCCAGTACTTTCGCCACGTCGTCCGCCGCCGCCGTGCTGCCCTGTTGCTGCAGCAGCTTCAGCCACAATGCGAGCATGGCAGCGCGAATGGCATTGTGAGCGTCGGGCGACGCCTCACAGTCGCGAGCGATCCGCACGAACTCGCGAATTTGCGACTTGAGCATTTCAGCCAACCGCGGTGTACCCGTTACCCGACTGTAGTGCATCAGGTACATCGAGTCCGGCGCATAAGACATCATCCGATCGATCGAGCTGATGAGCTGGTCAGGGTCGAACTGCGATGGCGAGGTCGTCGGCACAATGAACGGACCCTGCGACGTATCGAGCTCTCGATAGGAAATGCCGAATGTGTCGCCGGGAAATATGCAGGCATGTTCACGATCGACAATGGCGTAGTGGTGCAACGCATGACCGGGTGTGTGAATCAGTTCGAGCTCGCGCCCCGCGAGCTCGCAGCGAAAGCCGTCCTGCACACTGACAATTCGCTCAGGCGCAACGGGCAGGACGTCTCCATAGAGGCGACGAAACTGTTCCTCGCCATATACAGCCTGTGATGCGGCCACCAGGTTCGACGGATCTGTCATGTGAGACAGGCCACGCGGATGTACGACCACGCGCGCGTTGGGCAGTTGCCGTATGAGCAATCCCACTCCGCCCGCATGATCCATATGAACGTGTGTCAGAAAGACATAGTCGACTGCATCGCGCGCTATGCCCAGCTCCTCGAGCGCTGCGAGCAGGTACGGAACTGAGTAATTCGTTCCCGTGTCAACGAACGCACCCCGCCCGTTATGCCGAATAACGTGCACAGCCGCGTGTCCGGGATGCACATATTCGGCATCCACTGCAGAAATTCCGTCAGGATGTCGAGTAATTCTCGGCTTCACTGACTTTGAGTTCATGGACGAATGTGTTTCGGGCACCATAGCAACCTTCCGAGCAATTTCGACTTCCGACAGATGGGCAAACCAGACTCTTACGGAACTTTCGCCGCCGCCTTCACCACCTATGCCGTCGCCGCATTTTTGGCACTGGCCGGACTTCCGAGCGAGGCTCAGCCGGCGCCTGTGCGCCAGGAGCACGGCAACCTGATTTTCGAAGGCATTCCACCGCGCGATGGGCAACTGACCGAGCGGTTGGGACTGTACCGACAATCACGCCAGGCGACTTTCCTGGATTGGCTGCCCGATGGCGCAATGCTCGTGTCGACACGCTTCGGTGACGTCGAGCAGATACACCGGATCGCCACGCCCTTAGGGATGCGCGAGCAGCTCACCTTTTACCCGGATCCCGTCAGCACCGCCCGGGCGCCACGCGTCGCTCCCACCAATGGACCAGGCAACGCATTCGTCTTCCTCAAGGATCAGGGTGGCGACGAGAACGCTCAGATCTATTACTACTCCTCGAGCGCTCATGTCCAGCAGCTCACCCAGGGAAAATTCCTGCACGGCAGCCCCGTCTGGTCAAATGACGGCAAACGAGTTGCGTTCTACGGTAACGAGCGCGATGGCATCAGCTATGACGTCTACGTCATGGACATCGGCTCGACCAATGCGCCTCGGCTGGTTGCCGGCGGCCAGCAGGACAGCTGGTACCCGCTCGACTGGTCACCGGATGACCGCAAGCTGCTGCTGTGGAAATACGTTTCCATCAATGAGAGCTACCTTTTCATTGCAGACGTCTACACCGGCACCCTTGCGCCCGTAGACACAAGCGGACGGAAAATCGGCATCCGCTCAGCAAAGTTTGCTCCCGACGGACGCGGTATCTACATGGCCTCCGACGAGGATGGGGAATTCGCGCAACTGCGTTATCTCGACCCCGTCTCACACGAGGTCCGCAAGCTCACGGACAAGATTCAGTGGGACATCGAAGACTTCGATGTCAGTGTGGATGGCCGATACATTGCGTACGTAGCAAATGAAGGCGGCCGCAGTCGTTTGACAGTCGTCGACACGCTCCAGAGACTTGAACAGGCCCCCGTAGGTGTACCCGACGGCCGCATCGAAAATATCCGCTTCGACAAGACTGGACGGCGACTCGCCTTTTCAGCCGAATCGGCGCAATCGCCGCGCGACGTGTATGTCTACGATCTGAATCACAGCGCACTGGAGCGTTGGACGCGAAGTGAAATAGGCGCCGTCGACGTAGCCACCTTTGTCCCTGCCGAGCTGGTTCGCTATCCGACATGGGACCGCGTTGCCGGTGCTCAACGCATGATTTCGGCCTATCTGTACAGGCCGCGCGGCCCAGGCCCGCATCCCGTCGTCATCGACATCCACGGCGGCCCCGAATCGCAGGCACGCGCGGGCTGGAATCCGTTTGTACAGTTCCTCGTCAATGAGCTTGGGTACGCGGTGATCGCACCCAACGTGCGCGGCTCCTCGGGATATGGCAAGACCTTTCTCAAGCTGGACAATGGCGTGCTGCGCGAGGATGCGGTCAAGGACATCGGCTCGTTGATCGTATGGCTCGGGCTGCAGCCGATGTTCGATCGCGAACATGTCGTTGTAATGGGAGGCTCGTACGGAGGCTACATGGCGCTCGCGTCTTTGGCAGCCTACGGCGACAGGTTGAAAGGCGGCGTTGATGAAGTTGGCATCAGCAACTTCGTCTCCTTCCTGGAGAACACCGCACCTTATCGACGTGACTTGCGACGGGCGGAGTATGGTGATGAGCGCGATCCAAAGATGCGCGCCTTCCTCAGCCAGATCTCGCCGGTCAACAAGGTGGCGCTGATCCGGCGACCGCTGCTGGTTGTCGACGGACTGAACGATCCGCGTGTTGCGCCTATGGAATCACAGCAGATTGTCTGGCGTATGCGCAGCAAGGGCGCCGAGGTCTGGTACCTGGCCGCCAAGGACGAAGGCCACGGCTTCCGCAAGAAAGCCAACGAGGATGTCTACCTGGAGACGGTGGCGATGTTCCTCAACAAGCTGAAAGTCGCCAAGTAAGGCCCCACGAACCCACTAGTGGGGCATGAGATTACCTACTTGCCGGCGGCTTCCTTGCCGAAGCTCGTGTAGGGACGGCTTTCGGTGGACAGTGAGGGCCTCTGCTTGCTGAAGTAGTCAGCAATGATGGCCATGTCCTCGTCCTTCACGGTCGCAGCCATGCCCGCCATGATCGGGTTCTTGCGGCCGCCCTTCTTGTACTCCTCGAGCGCGCGGACGATGTAGTCCGGGTGCTGTCCGGCGAGCGTCGGATATTGCGGCGTGATTCCAACACCGTTTGCGCCATGACACGAAGTGCACAGTTGCGCAGGCGCAGGTACGGTGCCTTCTGCCTTGCTGTCCGCGGTCAGTGGCTTCCCGGCGAAGTAGGAGACGATATCAGCGATGTCCTGGTCCGTAAGTGAGGACGCTTGCGAGTGCATCGTCAGGTGTGCGCGATCCCCATCGCGATATTCCTTCAACGCGGCTGCAAGGTACTCCGGGTGCTGACCTTCGAGCTCAGGCACGCTGTAGTTCGGATAAGCGTTCTTGTAGCCATCGACACCGTGGCATCCCAGGCAGGTGTAAGACAGCGCTTTGCCCCGCTGCGGGTTACCCTGAGGCGCCGGCTCCTGGGCCGTTGCCGAAGCGCTGGCAATACCCAAGCAAACAGCCGCAGCGACGAGCACACCCGAACGCATCCCGGAACGAAGCCACTGCAGCGCCATCTATCACTCCAACCCATCCAAAACGGCCCCGAATGTTACGGTCTCGTTCCGGCAAATGCCACAAGAAGAGGTTCAATGCACGTGGTCGTCCCATGATTGCCCTGATTCAGCGCGTTGCACGGGCGGACGTGCAGGTCGATACCCAGACCGTCGGCGCCATAGGCCGCGGGACGTTGGCGCTCATCGGTGTCTTACGTGGAGACGACACCCTAGCGGCGGATCGACTGCTCGAGCGCCTACTCACCTACCGCATCTTCCCCGACGAGCAGGGGCGGATGAATCTTTCATTGCGCGACATTCAAGGCGGCCTTCTCCTGGTGCCACAATTCACGCTGGCTGCTGACACCCAAAAAGGCACTCGGGCGGGCTTCAGCACGGCGGCTGCGCCTGAGGATGCCCGCCGGCTATTCGCCTACCTGCTGGAGCAGGCACAAGCCACCCACTCCCTCGTCGCGGCAGGTGTATTCGGCGCGAACATGCAAGTGTCGCTGGTCAATGACGGTCCGGTGACGTTCTGGCTGCAGACCTCCCCGCAAATGTGCACAACTGGGTAAAACCGCGAACTTTGTAAGGTCCCCAGGACTCATTTGTCCTATGATCCGAAGGCTTTTGAAGGCGGAACCAAGCGGGAGTTGAAGCTTATGGGTATAGGGATGCGCGAGCTGGTAGTGATCCTGCTCGTCGTGCTCTTGGTGTTCGGCGCCAAGAAGCTGCGCACGATTGGATCGGACCTCGGCGCCGCTGTACGCGGCTTCAAGAAATCGATGAACGAGGGTGAGGAAGAAGGGATCTCAGCGCCGCCCCCGCAGATTCGCTCGGATGGCAAGGATGCCGACTTCGCGGACGCTCCGAAGGCGGCACCGCACGAGGCTGGCCAGAAGTCCGACCGGAGCGTCTGAGATTTCCGCGACGGCATGTTCGACATCGGTTTTTCAGAGGTTCTCGTTATTTTCGTCCTGGCCCTCGTGGTGCTGGGGCCCGAGAAGTTGCCAAAGGTCGCTGCCCAGGTCGGCCGGTGGATAGGCAGGGCGCGCGGAATGGCGCGCCAGTTCCGCGAGCAGCTCGAGGAAGAGGTCAATCTGGAAGAGGCGCGCAAGGCGCAACCAGCGGCTCGCACGCCGCCTGCACCGGTGCCGCCGCCAGTCCCTCTCCCGCCTTCCACCGCTGACACGCCCGCGACCGAAGTGCCTCCCGCCGAGGCTCAAGTCCCACCGCCGCCCATGCCGCCGGCTGAACCGGAACAGCAGATTGTGTATCCGGACACTTATTCGCACGCTCACCCGACCGACTCGCTTGGTCGCCCTGTTGCACCGCCCACCACCGAGCCCCCTGCAGCCGAGCCCGGCCAGCAGGAGGACTGGGTCGGCGGGGTGAACCGGACCGACAAGCCAACTCAGACGACCGCCGATGCGGCGTATGCTCCGCCCCATGAGCGAGGAACCTGAAAAGCTGGTCGAAGGGACGCTGATCTCGCATTTGCTGGAACTGCGTGATCGGCTCATCCGCGCCATCGTTGCCGTGGCGTTGGCCTTTTTGCCGTGCATGTTCTATTCGAACCAGATCTTCACCTTCGTGGCCACGCCTCTGAAGGAGAAGCTTCCGAAAGGCACGCAGCTGATCGCAACGACGGTGATGTCGCCCTTCACGACGCCGTTCAAACTTTCGTTGTTCGTCGCCGTGTTTTTCGCAATGCCATTCATCATCTACCAGCTCTGGGCCTTCGTGGCTCCTGGCCTGTACCGGCACGAGAAACGCTTTGCCGTCCCTCTGCTCGTATCGTCGATCCTGTTGTTCTACGTCGGGGTTGTTTTCGCCTACTTTTTCGTCTTCCCGGTGATGTTCCAGTTCTTCGCCGCCACGACTCCCCATGGGGTCGCAATGATGACTGACATCAGTGCGTACCTGGACTTCGTACTCACCATGTTCCTGGCGTTCGGCGCTGCTTTCGAGGTGCCGATCGCCGTCGTGCTGCTCGTGCTGACGGGCGTCGTGAAGCTGGAAAAGCTCAAGGAAAACCGCGGTTACGTGCTGATCGGCATTTTTATCGTCGCAGCACTGCTCACGCCGCCTGACGCCGTCTCACAATGCATCATGGCAATCCCGATGTATCTGCTCTACGAGGGCGGCCTGCTGATGGCGCGCATCCTGTCGAAGATGCGGCGTGAGACATCCGACAGCAAAGAGATCGAAGTGTCTTGAAACACTCGCGCCGTCAGCTGTATGACCGGCGCTCGATGCGACAATAGTCGCCCCCACAGCGGATGAGTAAGAACAAATGAGTCAAACCCTCGAATCCGCAGTCCAGACCCTCCCCGCGGAAGCCGAGCTCCTGGGTCAACCGCGCGGCCTGTTCACGCTGTTCTTCACCGAGATGTGGGAGCGGTTCACCTATTACGGCATGCGAGCCATGCTGATCCTGTTCATGGTCGATGCCGTCTCGCACGGCGGCCTCGGCATAGACGACCGGACGGCGAGCTCGATCTATGGACTCTACCTGGCCTGCGGCTACCTGGTGGGGCTGCTGGGTGGATACATCGCCGACCGGCTCATCGGTCAACAGCGAGCCGTACTCGCCGGTGGCGTACTCATCATGATCGGCAACGCCACGCTGATCTCGGGCACGCCGCAGGTTTTCTTCCTCGGCCTGCTGATCAACGTATTCGGCATCGGCCTGCTCAAACCCAACATCAGCGCGATCGTCGCGCAGTTGTATCCCGAAGGGGGCTCGCGGCGCGATGCCGGCTTTTCGATTTACTACATGGGAATCAACCTCGGATCTTTTCTGGGCTCCTGGGCGGTGCCGGCGTTTGCCTTCAAGTACGGCTGGCACTGGGGCTTCTGCCTGCCGGCCATCGGAATGCTGCTCGGCCTGGTGCAGTTCCTGAAGACCCGCCGTTATCTAGGCAACTGCGGGGTGACCCTGGCCGCGGATGCCCGGCGCGGTTCCTGGCTGCCTGTCGTGTTGTTGGTAGGCGCGGTACTGGCCGTCGCCGCATTGGCGGTTGCAGGGGTGATCAGCCTGGATGCCAACGCCATCGCGACCGCCGCAAGCTGGTTGATCGGCCTGCTGGCGGCCGCCTACTTCACCTACCTCATCTTTTTCGCGGGCCTCACCCCCATTGAGCGCCGTCGTGCCTATGTCCTGATCGCCCTGTTCATCGGCTGCGCGATTTTCTTCGCCGGCTACGAACAGATGGGGGCCTCCTTCAACCTGTTCGCCCAGCGTTACACCGACCGCCACCTGTTCGGCTACGAGATTCCGGCCGGCGTGCTGCAGGCCGTCAATCCTTTCCTGGTCATCGTGTTCGCGCCCATATTCGCTGCCGTCTGGCTTGCCCTGGGAAGGCGCAACCGGGATCTGTCTGCACCAGCGAAGTTCGCCGCCGGACTGGTATTCCTGGGCCTCGGCTTCCTCGTGATGTATGTCGCGGCGGGCTTCGTGCTCGGCGGTCAGAAAGTGCTCATGACCTGGCTGGTGGCCACCTATCTGCTGCACACCTGGGGCGAGCTGTGCCTGTCGCCGGTAGGGTTGTCCTCCATGACCAAGCTCGTCCCAACACGCTTCGTCGGCCAGGTGCTGGGGGTCTGGTTCATGGCCACGGCGCTCGGAACCAACCTCGCCGGCCAACTCTCCGGCAACTACGATGCCAGCAACCTCGAATCGCTGCCCGCCCTGTTTCTGAAGATATTCTGGTGGGGCGCCGTCGGCGGCGGCTTGATGTTGCTGTTGACCCCGATGCTCAAGCGCCTGATGCCCGGCGTCAAATGAGATCTTTCGGGAGCGCGAGCAGCCTGCCCCGACAGCCACTAAAGTGCAGCAAACCAAATACTTAGATGTTGGACTGACGTTAGTACCATTGACAACCCGCCCGATCTGCGCGATCTAGTTGCGCGGCGCATGGAGCGCGCCTCGGGAGGTCTATCATGGGCATGGGCATTCGCGTCCTGGTCGCGAGCCATATCCGCCTGTATCGGGAAGCGCTCGGACGGGTGCTCGAGCAGGCGGGGGTCCAGACACTGGAACAGCCTGTCGAACCCGCCACGGGAGAATCCCGGGAGGTGGTTCTCGTTGGCCTGGCCGCCTCCGCTACGGAGGCCGTGGAGCAGGTGCGCAGGCTGGCACCCGACATCACACTTCTTGACATGGCGATGACGGATGCCTTCTCAGTGGCCCGGCACCTGACGCGTTTTGCGGGTGTGAACCGGATCGTCGCCCTGGGAATGCCGGAAAACGAAGCGGAAGTGTTGAACTGCGCGCAGCTGGGCATCGCGGGTTACGTGACACGCGAAGCTTCCATTACCGACATGCTGGCGGCCGTGGAGGCCACCGCGCGCGGCGAAGTCCATTGCTCGCCGAAGATTGCAGGCTCGCTGTTCAGGCGGATCGCGGCGCTCTCCACCGAGAGTCGCGGCAGTCAACCGAATTCACTGACCGCGCGCGAGTCGCAGATCCTCAAGCTGCTGCAGCAGGGGATGTCCAACAAGATGATCTCGCGCTCCCTCGGCATCGAGCTGCCGACCGTGAAGAACCACGTTCACAGCATTCTCGCCAAACTCGGGATCCACCGCCGCACGGAAGCCATCTCACTACTGTATGTCCGGCCACTGGCCGACGAGCCACTCGCCAGCGATTGCTGACGGCTCACGCCCAAAGGCCATGGATCCAAAGATCCAGACGCCCATGAACCCAACAGTGCTGGATCTCACGGACTATTCCGTTCGCACTCCTGATTGACTGAGTCTAGGCGCCCCTTCATGGGGCTCAGGAAAAGGGAGAACCAACATGGTGCGCATACAGCGTCCCGCGGCGTTTGCCGTGGGGATAATGATGATTTCGGCGGTCTCGGCACAAACCGACCCAGGCGTACGGGGCGGAGCGATCAACGGACAGACAGGCGCTACGGCAACGAATCCACTGCCACTGGCCTCCGTCACCGCCAATACCCCGACGGGCGTGCTGGAATTCTTCGACGACGGCCTCGACCGCTTCCAGGAGATCGATAACGTGTCCGGCGGCACCGCCGGCACCGGCCTGGGGCCCCGTTTCAACTTCAACCAGTGCTCGGGCTGCCATTCACAGCCGACCATCGGCGGCTCGAGCCCCGCAAGCAATCTCGAAGCGGGCGTGATCAGCGCCGGCATCGTCAGCGGCAGCACTAATACCATTCCGTCATTCATAACGGCCAATGGCCCGACCCGCGAGGCCCGTTTTCCGTTCTTTTTCAACGCCAACGGTACCGCCAACACCAGTGCGCCGAACGGAGGTGTCGAGGACCTGTATACGGTTTCGGGACGTGCGGACGCAGGCAGCTGCAGCCTGCAGCAGCCCAGTTTTGCGCTGGCTCAACTGGCCAACAACCTCATCTTCCGGATCCCGACACCGGTTTTCGGGGCCGGCCTGGTGGCCAACATCGATGATTCCACGCTGCTTTCCAACCAGGCGGCACAAGCCGGCAACGGCTTGGGTATCAGCGGCAATTTCAACCGGAACGGCAATGACGGCACCATCGCCCGCTTCGGCTGGAAGGCACAGAACAAGTCCCTCGACCTGTTCTCCGGAGAGGCCTACAACGTCGAGATGGGCATCACCAACGAGACCTTCACGCAGGAGCGGCCACTGCCCGGTGAGGAGGTTCTGGGAACCGGCCTGCCGGCCAACTGCCTGAATCTGGCCAACAAGGGCTATCCTGAGGACATCACCAACTTCGCGGCCAAGAGCAGCCCCGATCAGTTCACGGTAAACGCCTCTATCCCGAGCGATGTGATCGGGTTTTCGATGTTCATGAAACTGCTCGCGCCACCGATCGCGTCGACGACCACGCCCGGAGGGGCGACCTCCATCTCGCACGGCTCGGCCTTGTTCACCTCGATCGGTTGCTCGGTCTGCCATACACCGACGATCAGATCCACGCAGGCTTCCAACGTAACGCCATCGCTCGGCAATACGCCGGTCAGCGCATTCTCCGACTTTGAGATCCATCACATGGGTACGGGACTGAATGACAACGTCTCGCAAGGCAACGCAGGTGGAGACCAGTTCCGCACAGCGCCCTTGTGGGGAGTCGGGCAGCGCATTTTCTTCCTGCACGATGGCCGGACCAGCAACCTGTTGACGGCCATCAGGGCCCACGCCAGCAGTGGCTCGGAAGCCTCGCAGGTCGTGGCGAATTTCAACTCGCTGTCCGCCGCGAGCCAGCAGGACGTGCTGAACTTCCTGCGGTCACTCTAGGTATCTCACATGCAAGCGCGGCACTCTCGCCATCCTATGATCGGCGGCTCTCTTCTGGGGCCAATCGTCGGATTGTTACTCGTGTGCCCCACGGGGCCGGTGGAGGGTGCCGCGCAGATCCCCGCCCCCTCGCCGAACCCGCCGGGCAAGGTCCCGGCGGGTGTCATTCTCGTCAAGGGCGCCTGGTCCAGCGCCAGCGATTCGGTCACGCCGCTGCCCGAGGGTGGAACGGTGGCCGGCCGTGAATACAGCAGCGCGTACTTCCATCTGTCCTATCCAATCTCGGCGGGTTGGATTCAACAATACGAGGGGCCGCCGCCTTCGGATACCGGCTACTACGTATTGGCGCAGATCCAACCGCCGGATACGCAGCGCAGTGCCAGCCGTGGCACTGTGTTGATTGCAGCGCAGGACATGTTTTTCGCTTCTGCGGCAGCGAAGAGCGCGCTGGAACTGGTCAACTACACCGGCAGCCACTTGAGAGCCGACTACGTCGTGGAGCGCCGGCCCAGCGAAGTCAAAATTGCCGGCCACTCGTTTGTTCGCCTGGACTACGTCTCTCCCGTGGCGAAGCTGCATTGGGCCACTCTGGCCACGCAGATCCGCTGCCACACGGTCCAATTCACGTTCACCAGTGCCGACACGGGGCTGATCGAGCACCTGGTGGCGGGAATGAACGACATGAAGTTGCCGCCCGAGGCGGGCGTATCATCCGGGGCGGGCGGTGACGATGCGCCCCTGTGTATCAAGGACTATGCCAGCGGCGGCAATGTCCTCACCCGGGTGGATCCGATATTCGCGGACCGGCACTACAACCCGATCCCGGCCCGCGTCGTCATCGACCGCAACGGTAAGGTAAAACACATTCATTTCATCAGCTCGTTCCCGGAACAGGCAAAGACCGTCACCGAGGCTCTGCAGCAGTGGCGTTTCAGACCTTACATGGTCAACGGCAGAGCTGTGGAAGTGGAGACCGGCATACTGTTCGGAACCGCTTCCGACAAAACTTTGATGTCTCTCTCAGGCGGACACGCTGGCCGCTGATGCAAGAGCAAGCAGGCTTCTGATCTCCGGAAGGCACGAGCCGCAGTTCGTGCCCGCGCGAACCCGCGCACCGACCTGTTGTGCGCTCGTGAGTCCGTACTTGGCGATGGTTTCGCAGAGCGTGCCGCGGCCGACACCGAAGCAAGAGCACACCACCGGCCCCAGGTCCGCCTTGGCCCCCGGCAGGCGCCCCGCAAGCAAGGCTGCGCGGGCGGATTCATCCAACTTCACCTGCTTGAACAGACTTCCGAGCCAATTTCTCTCCGGCAGATCGGGTCGCCGTGACACGTAGGCACAGGACACGAGGCGATCGTCAACGATATGAGCAGCTCGATAGACACCCGCGGCGTCATCGCGGTAGTCGATATAGTCTGCGTCAGGCTCTGATACGCGCAGCAATCCGCGCAGCCACGCCGCCGGTTCCGCGTGAACTCCCCTACCCGCAATTTCATATCGATAGAATTGCTCTCCCTTGATCACCGTCCACCACGAGACGTCGGGTACATCGAGCGCCTGCCGCGCCAGCACGAATCCGTACCAATCGACTACGAACGGATCGACACGGGCAGGGGTGTGTTTGAATTCAGGCTCGCCGGACACTGGATCCACGACAGGGCTGACCAGGGCCCCGACGCGCGCTTCCGAAGCATGCGCCGCACCCCAATGTATGGGCGCAAATGCAGTTCCGCGCGACATCTCGCCGCTCGTTCGGACGCGTGCGACCATCGAGCCCCAACGAGTTTGGACCCGCGCCAGTTCACCGGAACGAACCCCGGCCAGCAGCGCGTCCTGCGCGTGCAAATCCACGAACGGCTCGGGCAGATGTCCCGCGAGTCGCGGTGACCGCCCTGTCCTCGTCATGGTATGCCACTGATCGCGAATGCGCCCCGTATTGAGTACGTACGGATACTCCTCCCCTGCGGTATGCGCAGGCGCACGCGTAGCCGTCGCAACGAACCGCGCCTTTCCGTCGGCGTGCCAGAACCGGCCGTCCTCGAATAGACGCGGCACACCCGACTTTGGGCCCGACTCTTCCGAATCCAACTTCGCTGTTAGAGGCCATTGTACGGGTTCGAGTTCGTCGTAGGCGGCAGCAGTTAAGCCTGCGAGGCCACTGATGTCGAAGCCGCGCGAACCATCGTTCTGCGCACCGGAGAGGCGCGCATGCTCGTCAAATATCTCGTGCGCGGAATCGTAGCCGAAGCCCTGCGTGAAACCCATCCGCTTCGCGACTTCCGCGATGATCCACCAGTCCGCCCTGACCTCTGCGGGCATCGGAAGGAATGCACGCTGGCGTGACATCCGTCGCTCCGAGTTAGTGACCATGCCATCTTTCTCGCCCCATGCTGCCGCGGGGAGAAGCACGTGCGCCATCGCCGTGGTATCAGTCTCAGCTATGCAGTCCGAAACTACGACGAGCTCGCATCGTGCAAGCGCCTCACGCACTCGATCCGCATCAGGGAGGCTTACTACGGGGTTGGTCGCCATGATCCAGACAGCTTTGATGCTACCGGCGTGTATGGCTTCGAACAGATCGACCGCCTTGAGGCCTGGCCGTGACGCAATTGTCGGGCTACCCCAGAACTCCTGTACGAGGCGCCGATGTCCGCTGTTGTCGATCTCCATGTGTGCCGCAAGCATGTTGGCCATGCCGCCGACTTCGCGCCCGCCCATGGCATTGGGTTGGCCTGTCAGGGAAAACGGCCCCATGCCGGGCCGGCCGAGACGCCCCGTAAGCAGATGACAATTGATGATGCTGTTGACCTTGTCCGTGCCGGCCGAAGACTGGTTCACTCCTTGAGAAAAGGCAGTGACGACGCGCGGGGTCGTCGCGAACAATTGATAGAACTCGATGAGTTTCCGCGCGTCGATCCCGCATACTTGCGCAATTGCCGCCTCGTCATACGCAGAGTTTCCCACCGCCTTCAGCGCGGCTTCCAGTCCGGTTGTGTGAGCGTTGACGAATTCGACGTCCGTGACACCGTGCCGGCTCAGATAGGCAAGCAAGCCATTGAACAGCCACACATCCGTTCCTGATCGGATCGGCACGTGCAAATCCGCGCTTTCAGAGGTAGGCGTGCGGCGCGGGTCGATGACTACGAGCTTGAGCTCGGGCCGTTGCTGCCGCGCCTGCATGATTCGCTGGAAAATCACGGGATGACACCAGGCCGTATTCGAGCCTACGAGCACGATCAGGTCCGCGAGCTCGAGGTCTTCGTAGCACCCCGGTACGAGATCGCCGCCGAACGCCCGCTTGTGGCCGGCAACGGCCGACGACATGCACAGCCTGGAGTTGGTGTCGATATTCGCGCTGCCGATGAAACCTTTCATCAGCTTGTTGGCGACGTAGTAGTCCTCCGTGAGAAGTTGGCCGGAGACATAGAACGCAACGGATTCAGGCCCATGCTCGCGAACTATTCGTGTGAACCCCTCTGCAACGTGAGTCAGTGCAGCATCCCAACTCACGCGCGCACTGCCTATCTGCGGGTGTAATAGCCGGCCGTCCAGGTCGATTGTGTCGCCCAGGGCGGAGCCCTTCGAGCACAGGCGTCCGAAGTTAGAAGGATGTAGCGGATCGCCGGAGACCTCGATGCCGTCGCTGGCGGGGCGCACGAGCAATCCACAGCCAACCCCGCAGTAGGGACAGGTCGTGCGTACTGCAGGCGCCGTAGTCACGCTCGAGCTTCTTCGGCTTCAGCCCCGGGAACCATTGCCGGACCGAAAAGGAGTTGATCGCGCAGCGTACTGATGTCCCGTCCGGTGCTGATAAGCTCTGAGTACCACGCACCGTCGCGCACGTCACCGTAGAGCACCGCGCCACGCAACTTGTTGTCGCGGATGACCAGTCGCTTGTACACGCCTCGCCGTGGATCACGCATGACCAGTGCCTCCGCACCGGACGCGCCTGCGAAGTCGCCTGCCGAATACAACTCGATGCCCGTCACTTTGAGTTGCGTCGCAGTGACCGTTCCCCGATATCGGCTGACACCCACTTCGGCCAGGTGCAACGCACACACTCGTGCCTGCTCCCACAATGGAGCTACCAGCCCGAAGGTATTATTCCGATGCTGGACGCATTCTCCCACGGCGTAGATGCATGGGTCGAAGGTCTGCATGGTGTCGTCGACCAGGATGCCGCGCTCGCTGCGTAATCCCGCGCGGCTTCCCAGCTCGGTGTTGGGCCGAACACCGGTCGCCATGACGACGAGATCGGCCTCGAGCTCCACGCCGTCGTCGAATCGAACACCGGTGACGCGCTGTGCGCCCAGGATGGCGGTCGTCTTCGCGGGCATGTGAAATTTCAGTCCGCGTGCTTCCAGCGACGCCTTCAAGAGTGCGGCCGCCGCTTCGTCGAGCTGCCGCTCCATCAGTGTTGAGAACAGGTGCACGACGGTCACGTCCATACCGCGGCGAAGCAGGGCATTCGCCGCCTCCAGGCCCAGGAGGCCTCCGCCGATGACGACGGCTTTCCTGAAGCATCGCGCGGCTTCGATCATTGCATCCACATCCGCGAGATCGCGGAAGGTCACGACACCCTGCAGCCGCGCACCGGGCACAGGCAAGACGATTGGCTTCGAGCCCGTGGCGATCAGAAGGCGGTCGTACGGTGCCTCGACTCCGTTTCGTGAGCGCACCACGCGACGGCGACGGTCGATTTCAACTGCCGCGTCCCCTGAGTGGAGCTTTACGCCATTCTCGGCATACCACGTAGGAGTGTGCAGAACTATTTCCTCGACGCGTTTCTCGCCTCCGAGCAACGGCGACAACAAAATCCGGTTGTAGTTGACATGCGGCTCGGCTCCAAATACGGTGATTTCATACAAATCCGGCGCCGCTTGCAGCAGTTCCTCCACCGTACGCATGCCGGCCATGCCATTGCCGACCACCACCAGGCGCCGCTTGGCGCGCAGCACCTGTTGTTGCGGCGTTGCGTTCACCCAGACGCGTCCGTCAAGTACACGCGCCGGATAGACGTTCACCGATTTCGAGGAATCCTCGAGGCACCGGCCCGTCGTCAGGCTGAAGTGATGCTTGTAGATTGGAGAGGCAACGACCCGCTCGCCCTTTACATCTCCGAGCAGGCCCCGGGACAACACATTCGCTTCGCTCGCGGGATCGAAGTTATCGATCGCAAACACCGAATCGTCGCAACGGAATACGGCAATCTGCCTGCCATTCACAAGAGCGCAAACACCCGTGTCGGGCAGCACATCGGCCAGCTCGCAAACACCAACCCAGCTCATACGACCGCCTTGGCGCGCTCGCGGCGCTCCGCCTTCGTGGCCGGTCTGATCTGGCCACGCTCCTGGACAAATATGACATTGGCGTCGGGTGCGTCGCTGTTGACGAAATGACGGAATCTCGCGAGCGTTGCGGGATCTTCGATGGCCTTTCTCCATTCGCACTCGTAGCGGGCGACGTTGTGCGCCATATCGGCCTCCAGTTCCGCGGCAATGCCGAGCTTGTCCTCGCACACGACCTGTTTGAGATAGTCCAAGCCGCCTTCGAGGTTGTCGCGCCATGTCGAGGTGCGCTGCAGACGGTCGGCCGTGCGAATGTAGAACATGAGGAACCGGTCGATGTAGCGAATCAGCGTGTCCCTGTCGAGGTCGGCCGCGAGCAGCTCCGCGTGTCGGGGTTTTATTCCCCCGTTGCCACAGACGTACAGGTTCCATCCCTTCTCGGTGGCAATCACTCCCACATCCTTGCCTTGCGCCTCAGCGCATTCACGGGTGCATCCAGAGACCCCGAGCTTGATCTTGTGAGGCGCGCGCAGGCCTCTGTAACGGTTCTCGATTTCGATTGCGAGGCCGACGCTGTCCTGCACGCCGAAGCGACACCAGGTCGAGCCGACACAGGACTTCACTGTGCGCATGGCCTTACCGTAAGCATGTCCCGACTCGAAGCCGGCGGCGATGAGGTCGGCCCAGATGAGCGGCAGCTGATGCACCTGCGCACCGAACAGGTCGATACGTTGGCCGCCGGTGATCTTGGTGTAGAGGCCAAACCTGCGCGCGACCTCGCCCAGGACGATCAACTTTTCCGGCGTGATCTCGCCGCCTGGAACGCGCGGTACGACGGAGTACGTGCCGTCCTTCTGCATGTTGGCGAGAAAGTAGTCGTTGGTGTCCTGAAGCGCTGCGTGTTCCCGGGCAAGCACGAACTCGTTCCAGCAAGAGGCTAGAATGGAGGCCAGTGCCGGCTTGCAGATGTCGCAACCGAATCCGCGCCCATGCTTTGCGAGCGTTGCATCGAAGCTGCGCAAGCCACCTACCCGCACGAGAGAAAACAGTTGCTGGCGCGAGTACGGGAAGTGCTCGCACAGGTGTGTGTTGAACGAAATTCCCTTTCGCTTGAGCTCGCCCTGCAGTACCTGCGTGACCAGCGGCGCGCAACCCCCGCAGGATGTGGCGGCTCGGGTCGCCTTTTTGATGGCGCCCAGGGTCGTGCAACCGCCCTCGACAGCGGCACAGATCTCGCCCTTGCTGATGTTGTTGCATGAACAGATCTGGGCGTCCGCAGGCAGCGCGGCCAACCCGCCCCCAGCCGAATGCGCGACTCCCGCGCGCGGCGGGAGAATCAGATCTTCGGGATGCTCGGGCAGCGGCAGCCCATTGAGCATGGTCTGCAGCCAGCTGCCGTAGTCGTCCGTGTCTCCAACCAACACGGCTCCCAGCAGACGGGAGCCATCTGCGGTGACGACCAGCTTCTTGTAGACCTCGCGCCGCTCGTCGATGAATGAATAGGCGCGCGCGCCCGGGGATGCGGCATGTGCATCGCCGATCGAGGCGACATCAACCCCCAGCAGCTTGAGCTTGGTGCTCATGTCCGCGCCGGCGAACTTCGGCACGGCCGTGCTGCCTGTGGCACCAGTGGCCCCGGTCGCGCCGACCGCTTCAGGCGCGTCGGCGGCCACGGCCACGCGAGCGATATCAGGCGCCCCGGCGACCCCAGCCCCTCCGGCCGACGCGCCGATAGTCGCCGCGGCCACGCGCGCCATGTCGTAGCCGGGCGCCACCAGCCCGAAAATCCGCCCGCGCCAGAGTGCGCACTCGCCGATTGCATAGACGTTTGGAGCGGAGGTCCGGCAGTTGTCATCGATCACGATGCCGCCGCGCTCGCCAATTGCGATACCGGCGGCCCGGGCAAGCTCATCTCGCGGGCGAATACCTGCCGAAAAGACAATGACATCCGCCTCCAGCGAGCTGCCGTCGCTGAAATTCATGCAATGACGGGCATTGCCTCCAGCCACGATATTCCTGGTGTTTTTCCCGGTGTGAACCCGGACTCCGAGTGCTTCGATCTTGCGCCGAAGCATTCCGCCGCCGCCATCATCCACTTGCAGAGCCATCAGCCGGGGAGCGAACTCGACCACGTTCGTTTCGAGCCCCAGATCACGCAGCGCCTTTGCAGCTTCCAGGCCCAACAGGCCACCGCCAACGACGACGCCAACGCGCGCCCCTGCCGAACTGGAGCGAATGGCTTCCAGATCTTCGATGGTGCGGTACACGTGGCAGTGCGGGCGATCGCATCCGGCGATCGGCGGCACGAAAGGGTACGAGCCCGTCGCCAGGACGAGAGTGTCATATTCCAACTCGTGGCCGTTGGAGGTGCGTACCTTGCGAGTGCTGAGGTCTATCGAGTCCGCCCGTTCGCCCAATTTCAACGCAATGTTGTTTTGGGCGAAGAAGTCGGCCTTGACCAGGGACAGATCGTCGGCCGTTTTTCCCGAGAAAAACGCTGAGAGCTGAACACGGTCATAGGCCGGCCTTGGTTCGTCTCCCAGAACGGTGATGTCGAACGGGGCATCCGACGGCATCGACTCGAGGAAGCGCTGTCCGACCATTCCGTTGCCAACGACCAAAAGTCTTGAGCGTGCGTTCATTCCTGCCTCGAGCAAAAAAAAACGCCGCGCGTTCGCGTACGCTAAATGCGTAGTCGAAACGGCGGCGTTGCCTTTGAACCCACTGGTGGGCCCTGTGTGTTGCAGAGGATTGCAACCTGCGTGCCACCGCTCGAGCCTGCATACGGAGGCTCCACGAGGCTTTCCGCGGTCACTGACGGAGCAAAAGGGAGTCCACTGCACTAAGTTCGTGCGCAAGGCGACCGCTGCCGGCTTGGCTGCTGGCGCTGCCCTCATGGCACAGCCATTGCACCATTCCCGCTCCAGCCCCAGGAAAGCCGCCCGTTGTGGCGCCAAGATGTCCGACCCTGCCCTTCGTATCCTGCTCGTGGATCAGAACGTCACACGCGCCTCGATTCTCGAGGAGGGCTTGCGGGAGGCCGGCTACACGAATGTCGCGGTCGTTCGCGACATGCAAAACCTCTTACGCCGCATCGTCGATGCCGACCCTGACGTCATCTTCATAGATCTGGAAAATCCGAATCGCGACGTGCTGGAGCAGATGTTTCAGGTATCCCGCTGCGTACGGCGGCCGATTGCCATGTTCGTGGACCATTCCGACACCGACATGATCAGGGCGGCGGTGGAGTCCGGTGTGGGCGCGTACGTCGTGGACGGGCTGCGCAAGGAGCGAGTCAAGTCCATTCTCGATATGGCCGTCAGCCGATTCAACGCCTTCAGCCAGCTGCGCGACGAGCTCGATCGCGCCAAGCAGGAACTGGAGGATCGGAAAATAATTGAGCGAGCGAAGGGGATCCTCATGAAAGAGCGAGGTTTGTCCGAGGATGCTGCCTACGGCCTGCTGCGCAAGGCTGCGATGAACGACAACCGGCGGGTTGCCGAAGTGGCGCAGAGTGTGGTGACCGCGGCGAGATTGTTGAAATGAAGCTGATCCTGGGCTTCATTCCGTTACTCGATTGCGCCAGCCTGGTTGTAGCGGCCGAGCGCGGCTTTGCAGCGGAGGAGGATCTCGAGCTGGCGCTGGTTCGGGAAACATCCTGGGCGAACATCCGCGATAGGGTGGTGGTCGGTCATTTCGACGCCGCTCACATGCTTGGCCCAATGACCGTTGCATCCACCCTCGGCATCGGACATGTCAAGGTACCGGTGATAGCGCCCTTTGCTCTGGGCCTTGGTGGAAACGCAATCACCGTGTCCCTGCGGCTTTGGGAGCAGATGACGAGCGAGGGAGCCTCGGTAGAAAGCGACCCAGGCACCCACGCCGCAGCGCTCAAGGGAGTAGTCGTGAGTCGCGAAAAGGCGCGACGCGAGCCGCTGACGTTCGCAATGGTCTATCCATTCTCCTGCCACAACTATGAGTTGCGTTACTGGCTCGCGGCCGGCGGAATCGATCCGGATCGGGAAGTGCGGCTGATCGTGATACCGCCGCCTTTTTTGGTGGATGCGCTGCGCGCGGGTCAGATTGACGGATTCTGCGTGGGCGAGCCCTGGAACAGCGTCGCTGTCCACGCCGGAGTCGGCGCCATCGTGACGGCCACAACCGCGATCTGGCCCTTCAGTCCGGAAAAGGTGCTCGGGTGTCGTCTGGAGTGGGCGCAGCGACATCCAAAACAGTTGGCCTCTCTGCAACGCGCGTTGTACCGGGCGTCACAGTGGTGCGAACGACCGAGGAATCGCGCGGAGCTCGCAACACTGTTGTCGCAGCCCCGGTACGTCGGTGCCCCCGCGGAGCTGCTACGCCAGGCGCTCGAGGGTCAGCTCGCTCAGACGACCCACTCGAAGCCCTCACATCTCGAGAATTTCTATATTCCCGCGCAACACAACGCAACCTTCCCCTGGGTCAGTCACGCCCTGTGGTTTTACGCGCAAATGCTGCGTTGGAAGCAGGTCGAATTCTCTGCGGATCACCTGGCTGCGGTCCGCGCCACCTATCGGCCGGACCTGTACCGCGCTGCTCTGGCATCCCTCAACCCCGCCATACCGGTCGAGGACTCGAAGATCGAGCGATTCTTCGACGGGCAGACCTTCGATCCCGCACAACTGCCGTCAATGGGTTGAGTTGCCTCGACACGATTGTCTGACATGCACAACCTTCGTGCAAAAGTGGGTGCTGCTGCTCTGTATTGGTGAGCTGACATGGCTGCATGCGGGGCCGGGGCTGGTGCTGTCGGTGCTAAGTCATTGACCCAGTGACAATGTCGGCGACTGTCACCTTGTGGCACATCGGTTGCATTCATTTCGTCAACGTACTGGCCCGCTGTTGGGTCAGCAAGGCAACGCTGCCGACTCGGGCGGAACGCATATCAGCGGTCCGACCCGCGCGGTGGCGTTTTTTTTTGGGAGAAGCCGATGAGTCGTTTGATCGTTTCTCTGCGCAGCGGCAATTGGAAAGCACTGCTGGCCTGCTTTTTATATTTTGACACCGGCTTCACCACCTGGGTGATGTTCGGTCCGCTTGCACCCTTCATTTCCAAGCAGATCTCGCTCACACCCATCCAGGCCGGCTTCCTGGTGGCCGTACCGGTGCTGGCAGCATCGATAGTGCGCGTGACCTTCGGCAACCTGTTTCAATCGGTTGACGGCCGGCGCCTCGCATTGATGGGCATCGGATTGTCTTCGATTCCTGCCTTCGTCCTGCTGCTGCCGATTGTGCCCACCTACACGCTGTTGTTGATTCTCGGCGTATTTCTCGGTGTGGGAGGCGCGAGTTTCGCTATCGCGCTCCCGATGGCAGGCAGCAGTTATCCGCCCCGTGTGCAAGGCCTCGTGCTCGGGTTGGCAGCCGCGGGCAACATTGGCGCAGTGGTCGATGGTTTCCTTTTCCCCGGACTCGCGCAGAGCTTCGGCTGGCAGCGGGCCACGATGGCTGTCCTTCCACTGCTCGCGCTCACGGCGGTCGCCGTATTCTTCTGGGCCGAGGACCGAAGCACCAAGAGTGGCAGCGCCGCGCGCGCGTTCGCAGGCCTTGCCGTTTCGATGGTCGGATTGATCGCACTCGTACTGCTGGTCAACGCAGGAGTCTTCGGCGCCGGCAAGACCGGCCAATTGATACTTCCGCTCCTCGGCTCACTACTCGCGCTTTCCGTTCTTCCCCGGAAGTATCTCGCGGTGCTCGGCGAGCGTGACACTTGGGTCGTCATGCTGGTCTACAGCATTACGTTTGGAGGCTTCGTGGGCATGTCGTCTTACGTCAGCCTTCTCCTCACAACGCAGTACCAGATAACGAAGGTAGACGCGGGTTTCATCATGGCGCTCCTGTCGTTGACGGGCGCAATGGTACGCCCCGTTGGTGGCCTCATCGCTGACCGACTCTCCGGCGTGAAGGTGCTCCTCGTACTGTTGGTGGCGATCTCAGCATGTAACTTCGGTTTCGCCGCGCTCATGCCGCCCCTCGGCGGCGGCATCGCATTGCTCGTGGCCCTGTATTTCTGCTTCGGCCTAGGAAACGGCGCAACCTTCCAGCTGGTCCCGCACCGCTGGAAAGGCAAGACGGGCGTAATGACCGGCATCATCGGCGCCGCAGGCGGCATCGGCGGGTTCTACCTTCCCGTGATCATGGGTATCGCGAAGGAGAGTACCGGCAGCTACCAGCTGGGCTTCGCCACCTTCGGCGTACTCGCCGCGGTCGCGTTCATCCTGGTCGCGACGCTCCACCGCCAGTGGCTCGCATGGGCCATGCCGGCGGAGGCGAACCTCGGGCTCGAGGGGCCGGTTGCGATGGCGGAGTGAGGCTCGCTCGCGGGCGCGCCGCGAGATGTAGCTCACGATCCCCCCGCGCTATGCGGCGTTCGGGTATACACGCGACGCTCTGCGCTCGGGTCCTCCGGCATATGCTGCGCTCTCGTTTGCCCAGCCGAACGTCGACGTCCCGACCGTCCGGCGGCGTCGCGGCTGAATGAACTCCGGGCAGCGCCGCGCGTATGATGGGCGCTTATGGAATCCCAACCGCTTACAGGCCGCGTCATCGCGATCCCGGAGACGCGCGAAGTTGAAATTTTCGCCGCGATGCTCGAGCGGCGCGGGGCCACCGTTGTTCGTTGCCCCATGGTCGCCATCCGCGACGCGCCGGATCCCGCTCCCGTGTTGCAATGGAGTCGCCAGTTCGCCCAAGGCGCTTGCGACGATCTGATCCTGCTGACCGGCGAGGGATTGCGGCGCATCCTCTCGTGCATCCAGAGGAACGAGCCTGCTCTGAAGGACCCGTTCGTGCAGGCGCTGGGCGTCGCCCGCAAGATCACACGCGGCCCCAAGCCGGCCCGCGCGCTGCGCGAGCTCGGATTGAAGCCCGACATCGCTGCCGAAGTGCCCACGACCGACGGCGTGATCAACAGCCTGCGTGCTCACGACCTGAAAGGTCGCCGCATCGGCCTGCAGCTTTACGGAACCGAACCGAACCGACCGCTCGTGGATTTCTTAGAGCAAGCCGGCGCCACCGTGCTCGTTGTAGCGCCCTACGTGTATGCAGATGCAGCAGACGATCAGGCCGTGCTCAATCTCCTCAAGCGACTCGAAGCGGGAGAAATCGACGCTGTCGCTTTCACGAGTACCCCGCAAGTCGAGCGGCTATTCTCCATCGCACCCCCGGAGACTGTCGCGAAGGCGCTTGCCAACACGGTCGTCGCAGCGGTTGGCCCCGTGGTCGCAGACACGCTGCGCAAGCGTGGCATCGAAGCTCGCGTCATGCCCGAGGATTCATTCTTCCTCAAACCCCTGACGACAGAGCTCGAAGAGGCTTTGGGCAACCGAGGTTAGCGAAGTCTCGTTTTGGACTCGCTGCTCGACTTCGTCGCCAGCGCGATCTGTGGTTACGGTTGGGTATACGTGGCGGTCGGCTCCTTGACTCCCGAGAATACGTCTTCGACACGCGAGTGTCGGACGGCCCTGATGCTTACAACACCTCCCGTGGAACTGACTGTCGGCCTCAGGTAAGCATAGACGATGACGAACTGCGCCGCTTTGCACCGGCGCAGCTCGATCCCAGTCTCCGGTCTCCATGACTCGACACGGTTCGATTCAGGTCGCAACAGCACCCTCCCGATTCCCAGGCAAATATCCGACTCGCGATCGCTGGGCTTGCCCCGCGGTTGTCGGGCAATGAAGTCCAGGCACTCATCAATGTCGCGCTCAACCCTTGGCATCAGGTGAAGGTATGGAAGCATGTCTGCGCTCCACCTTTTCTACAATTGCATGAATCCACTTGCGCAACGCGGCGTCAGCCTCGGCTTGCGTCGCGTAGTCTGCCGAATTGTAAGCAAATCGCCCCGCCAAAAAGTCATCTTGGGTGGTGGCGATGATCTCATCCCAATCGATCCCCTCCGACGTATCATCGTACTTGCGAGCTTCCTCATCCGCCGGAGAAAGGTTGTTGGGATCATATGCCGGACGCCTGGGTTCGACCGCAGCAGTAACTTCAAACTCAACTCTTTTCGTCAGTGTTTCCATGGATTCTCCTTGATGGGCAACGCGCTGCTTCGCCCGTAGATTAAAGTCTACAGACCAGAAGTACCGAAAACAACGGCTGGAAAGTTATCCTTTTGGTTTGAGCAAGTGAAGTGTCATAAATTGACAATTTCGCCCAAATACTCGAAGTCCCGAAGTATCTCGGTTGGATCGAAATTGGATGTGGAGTGATACGTCGGACTCGGACGTCTCTATTCGACGGTGCAATTCGACGTCGCGGCGACTATAGGCCACGGTTCGGAATTTTGTTTGCAGCCACGAGTAAGCGCTAAGATTTCGCCATGAGCAAACCCGCGCGGCAAAGGTCCGAGGAGAGGAAACTGGAGGCGTTGAACGCCCTCGATCCGGCCGCGGATCGGGCCGTTCAGAGTGCGACGATTGAGAGATATCTCGCGGACAAGCACTTTCGCGTCGTCGCTCGGGCGGCTACGCTGGCGGGCGAGCGCTCCCTCCATGAACGGCTGCCGGACCTTTTGAGCGCGTACGCCCGCTTTCTGGTGGAACCAATTAAACAGGACCCGCACTGCATGGCCAAGCAGGCCATCGCTCGCGCGCTTGTCAGTCTGGAATGCCAGGACGTGACGTTCTTTCTCGAAGGCATCCGTTACCAACAGCTCGAACCCACGTGGGGCGGCTCATCCGATTCGGCCATCGATGTGCGTTGCAGTTGTGCCATGGGTCTCGTGGCCACTGGCTACTCGCGCGCCGTCCCGGAGCTGACAGCACTCCTGCAGGATCGTGAATGGCGTGCCCGTGCCGGCGCGGCGCGCGCAATTTCCTGCGGCAGCCCGCGTGAAGCCGAGGCGCTGCTGCGCTTTAAAATACTCGTGGGCGATTCTGAGTCCGAAGTTATCGGGGAATGCTTCACAGGACTCTTGAGCATTGCGAAGGAGGAGTGCCTTCCGTTTGTCGCCACATACCTTGCTGATGACAATGATGGCGTCCGCGACTTCGCGGCATTGGCGCTGGGGGAATCACGTCATCCCGGAGCGCTCGAGCATCTGCGCACGGCCTGGGACGCCGTCCGCGGGACGGGAGACTTTCGCGCGGTGTTGATTCGCGCTGCCGCGCTGCACAGGAGCGACGTTGCCTTCGATTGGCTCATCTCGATCATCGAGCACGGCACGCGCACGCATGCCGACGTTGCGGTGGAGGCGTTGTCGGTATTCGAGCGCAATGTGAAGCTCGGTGAGCGCGTGCAGACGGCGTTGGCGAGTCGCAAGGACAGCAGCGCTGGGCGATCTGCTAAGCGCAGCAGCTGAGATTAGGCGCAACAGGGGAGGTGTTGAGCAATGACTGGACAGTACCGTTGTGCGACTGCACTTGGCGGATATTTCCTGCACAGAGGTGGTGCCGTCAACGCCCGTTGTTGTCGCGCTATCGCACCCGCGACGTTGCTACGGCATACCGATGTTCCGACTGGCATGTCGGCACATTCGGTATGTCGTAGCACCGACGCGCTTGGTGAAGTACCGGCCGCTGCGCGGGTAGCGCGTGCGATTAGCCGTTACGAGTGCGCGTATGGGGCGGTTGGCTCTTTGACCCCCGAGAACACGTCCTCGACGCGGCAGTGTCGGACGGCGCGGATGCTCACGACCCCGCTAGCGTAGCGCACCGTCGGACGCAGGTACGCATAGACGATGACGAACTGCGCCGCATTGCATCGGCGCAGCTCGATGCCCGTTTCTGGCCTCCACAAACCGACCCGGTTCGACTCGGGCCGCGCCAACGCCTTCTCGATGCCGCGACGGATGTCTAGCTGGCGATCGCTCGGTTTGCCCCACGGCTGTCGCGCCACAAAGTCCATACATTCTTCGA
>Ga0307511_10000594_pt1 | contig 38756 bp, 35 predicted proteins | sample 13_EM_MG_FD_200266 | JGI IMG/M metagenome (GOLD analysis project Ga0307511, IMG submission 200266) | Populus trichocarpa ectomycorrhiza microbial communities from riparian zone in the Pacific Northwest, United States - 13_EM | ecosystem: Host-associated > Plants > Roots > Unclassified | place... | reverse complement strand
AAGAGCTATCCAACACGGTCCTGGCGGCCGAGTACCGAACCACTCTTCCTCACGACCGCCTGCTCGCGGAAGAAATCGCACAGACTCGACGTCAACTTAATCTACAACGTCAAAACGCGTTTCGAGCGCTGCCACGTCGTCGGCGCGCTCGGCGCTCAAGGTCAAGGCGCGCTTGGCAGGGCCACCACCTGATCGCTGAAGGCGGTCGGAGGCTTGGTGGGGCGTCACAAATTACCGCCGCTGCGGAACCTCTCAGCCTGCACCGCTAGATTTCGAGGAGTCTTCCTCCTAATTCCGCGACCGCCCATGCCATCCATGTGCCCGGCGGCTCACGAATGTTCCGTTTTGTGGTAGCGGGGGCGGGATTTCAACCTCCGCGACCGCAGAATACCTGTTGCGCTCCAAGCTTCCTCTCCGGGCAGCTCCCAACGGATCAATCAATCCTGTCCGAATCCGGCAAAACTCGATCTTGGGTGACATTTTGCCAACTGGGGGGTACGGGCCCGTAGGTGCATGGGTCTCTTGCGCAGCATCCCGCATCCGGCAGTGCCTGCAGGCATCAAAAGAAGCCCGCTTTCGACGAGGACATCCAACACCTGATCGATGTGGTCAAACCGGAGACGGGGGATGTGTGCCTTTGCGATCTCCCCGTCCGCTGGTCGATAGACTGTCACTGCTGGTCCGCGGAAGGTGCTGGATTGGCATTTCGCGCCGAAAGGCGTGTCTATTCGGTAGGCCACCATCAGAATCATTGCTTGCCGTTCTATCGTTTCATCAACTCCGCCAGCCTCACGTCGAAGGCAAACGGCCGCGGACCGGAAATGACCCAATCCCAACGCCAGTCCGGATGACGGGAATTCACCATCATGTTGTGCTCACCGGGCGTCACGGCGCTGGGCACCAGCAGAGCGGGACTTCTTTGGTCGTCGCACCACGCATCGCCCACAGCCTGAGCGGCCGGACTGGGATCTTCACCGTCCCAGCCCTCCGGCGGCTCGGGTGCGATCTCAATAGCCGACTCGGGAATACTCAGAATGTACAGAACATGCGGCTCCAGGGTATCGAAGCGCTTGTAATGCACCAACCGCTCGAGGATCGCGAGCGAAAGACTTTCGGCCGTGTAGTCAAGATGTCGACCAGCCGAATGCCAGCGGCCCTCAGCGGAGAACCCGCTTAAACCGCCCAATGCGCTCTGAGGATTCCTGCCGAATCTACGCAGAGCGATTCGCCAACCTCTCACGATGTTGCGTGATCAGCGCGGCACGCCGTGCATCATGGCGCGCAACAGGTTTTCGACTTTCTGGGCGCCCAGATCAGTGGCCAGCATTTCAAGAGGTGTTCTGTTACCTAAACTGCGGTCAGGGACACTCATCCATTCAGCAACCGCAGCGTCCGCCGAGAATATCTCGCGGGCCAATGCACGTACGCGCACAACACGGTAGAGGCGCTCCGATTCCATCGGTGAGAAGCGTTCGTGTTTCTTCTCGCGCTGAGTGATAGTGCGAACCACCAGCTTGAGGCCCTCAATGATGCGAACTTTGGGTAGGCCAAGGATGGCGGCAATTTCGGCCAGAGCGCTGCTCGGGAACCCGCGCTCGATCGTCTGAATCTGCTCTGCCAGCGGCCTGCTGGTCAGTGTGAGTATACTCATAGTATTTGTGCCACTCTGGATTGGCAATAATGCCATAGCGCGGCCTATTTCGTCAATGCATGCCTTGTGTCCGACCGACGCGCGGATCGCCTTGTAGCTGTGCCGTTCGCCGCGTCGTATCCGGGGTGTCGCGCGAGGAGATCGGGTACGTACGCGGAAAAATTCGCCCCAGTGTCCTCGATCACCACCGCATAGCGCATGAAATAGTTCCTCATCTCTTGAGCCCAGCCTGCTTGAGGATACTGTTACTGTTAGATTGATGGAGCGTAATGGATCTCGGAGCAAATCTACTGCTGGAATTTCTGTGGAAATGTTTAAGTTTGCGAACATTAACATTAGGCGGCGCGTGCAGTATGAACGTGTTGTTTTCCGCGCCAATTGTACGCGGTGTGACCAACGACCGCTCCACGCACGCGTTTCCAGGACGGTTCGTCGCTTGGCCGAATCATCTAACGCGACCGATGTTGAAAACGATGGCGACCGGTTGAGAAGTGATGATCGCGGCCGGCTTGAGGAAGCCAGTCAAGATGACGAAGTCGCGCTCCAGCGCGCTTTGCGCCCTATGAAGAATGTTCTTTAGCTCATTGCCGTCCGAAACGCGATCAAACAACTGCTCGGTTTCGCCGGTCTGTCGGGGATAACGCAAGTAGGTATAGCGCGCCGTGCGTACGCCTTTCGGATTCTTGGGATGAACTTCCCGCCTGCAGCGGACTACTTCGGTAAAGCGAGCGTAGGTGACCGCCCTCTTTCACGACGGTAACACGGGTTCGAATCCCGTCGGGGACGCCATATAATCAAGTAGTTACGATGCGCTTAGAACTCACTCCACTGGGTCGTCTAAGTTTCGCCTAAGTCTCAAATGAACCGGACCCCGGCGGACAGCGATCCCCCGGGCGGCAAGGACTCAGAATCGTAAGCTCACCGTCGCGCCGCCACCGGTCGTCTGGGAAACGTCCACCGTCGCGCCATGGACCGTTGCAATCTGTCGGACGAGCGTTAGTCCGACGCCACTCCCATGCCGTTTGGTCGTAAAGAACGGCACGAATACTTTCTCACGCTGATCCTCCGGTATTCCGGGGCCATTGTCCGCCACCGAGATGGCGATCCGTCCGTCGGGATCTCGCCGCGCAAATAAAGTGATGCGACCGGTCGATGTGTCGCGCAGCGCCTCGATTGCGTTTCGAACCAAATTGATGAGCGCCTGATCCAGCAGATCGACGTCCGCGGCCACTTCCAATGGTTCCGGTTCGATCTGGGTCGTCAAAAGAATTTCGCGGGCCGCGAGGTCGGCGGCCAGCAAGCGTTGCAGCCGCGCGAAAACGCGCTGCAGCGAGGTCACTTCAATCTGCGTGACCAAACGCTTGGTCAAGCGTCGATGGTTCTGCACGAAGTGCAACAGCCCCTCGCTGCGCCGCGCCACTGTTTCGAGCGCGTCCCGAGCGTCGGTCAATGCCGCCGCTCTTGGGTCGTCGGCCGGCATTTGTTCGAGCACTTCGCGCACCCGCTCATGTGCCGTGGCCGTGAGCGATGACACCGGCGTCAGCGAATTCATGACTTCGTGCGCCATGACTCGGATGACAGTCTGCCAGGCCGCCATTTCCTGAGCGCTCATCTCACTCTCGATGTTCTGCAGCGATATGAGGCGGTGGCGCAAGCCGCTGAGCGCCACGTCGGTGGCCGCTGCCTTCAGTTGCAACGTGCCGGCCGAGCGTTCCATTCGCAGGATCGCCGTTTGCCCGGGCCGAAGCGTCCCCATTCCCACCGCGAAAGACTCGCCGTGCCGCTTCAACTGAGGCGTCTGTGTAAGCGCGGTCTCGAAGAGCCGCCGCGCAGCCATGTTGAGCAGCTGCACTCCGCCGCGTTCATCCGCCGAAATCAAGGCTACCGGTACATGGGCGAGGAGCGTTTGCAGATACCGCGCCTGCTCCTCGCGCTCCCAACGGCTAGTGCGCAGCCGTTCGAGCACACGAGTCATCGCATCGCCTAACTCGCCGTGGCCGCGGTCCCCTCTTAATCCAAGAAAGCTCTGTGCCGTGTCGTCGAAAGAAACGGCATCGAGAAACCGCGCAACCTCACGACTGGACTGCGTGGCAAATCGCATCAGCATCGCCATCTGGATAACAACCGCTGCCGCGCATAGCACCAAGGTGGCATACCACCGGGTATGAGTGACAAGCCACGCAAAGGTGATCAGCGTGAGGGATAGTCCCGCGATGCGCAGAGCGATGCCGGTGTGGAAGCGGCTAAAGCCCATATTTCTCCATTCGCCGATACAGGGAGGCGCGTGTCAGTCCGAGCGCTTGCGCGGCACGGCTGATGTTGCCTTTGTGGTTCTCTATCGCGTGGGCAATCGCGTCTTTTTCGATAGCATCGAGCCGCGGTGAATCGGATCTGCTCGATGAGGCCGTATTACGTGCGTCGGGGAGCGAAAAGTCAGAAAACTCTAACATCGGCCCGTCGCTCAAGATTACCGCCCGCTCCACAGCATGGCGCAGCGCGCGTACATTGCCGGGCCATTCGTAAGTGATCAAGCGATCGAGCGCGTCGGCACTGAGTCGCTTGGCGGAGAAGTTGTATTTTTGCGCATAGACCGCGATGAAATGCTCGAGTAACAAGGGAATGTCCTCGGGCCGTTCTCTTAATGGCGCCATCGCGATCGCTACGGTGTTGATGCGATAGAGCAAATCCTGGCGAAACACGTTTTGATCGACCAGACGGTCGGAGGCGAGATTGGTGGCGCAGATCAGGCGCACATCGATCGATTCTGGCTTGTTCGAGCCCACCGGGACCACTTCGCGCCGCTCGAGCGCGGTCAGCAACTTGCTCTGCAGGTGCAAAGGCACATTGCCGACCTCATCGAGAAACAGCGTGCCGCCGGTGGCAGCGCGGAACAATCCGATGCGATCCTCGCGCGCGTCGGTGAATGCGCCCTTGCGATGGCCGAAAAGCTCACTCTCGAAAAGCTGCGGAGACAGTGCCCCGAGATCAATCCGCAGGAACACTTCGGCAGCGCGCCGCGAATGGCGGTGGATCTCACGCGCCACCAGCTCCTTGCCGGTGCCGTTCTCGCCTAGGATCAGCACATTGGCGTCTGTGGGCGCGGCACGCCGAATGGTGTCGAACGCACGCACCATGGCTGGCGAGGTGCCGATCATGTCGGATTCAGTGTGCGTGGCTGCCGCTAATCCGCGATTGCGCTGACGCAGCTCCGTAGCTTCGACGCGAGAGCGGCGTAGGTTGGCGGCGGCGAGGAGCGTGGCCAACAGTCGCTCGTTGTCCCAGGGCTTGGCGACAAAATCGGCCGCCCCTTGTTTCATGGCATGTACCGCGAGATCGACGCCACTGTGGGCGGTCAGAAGAACCACCACGGCGTGAGGGTCGATCTTCAGGACTTCTGCGAGTCGTTTCAGTCCTTCTGCACCGTCATCCGCGCCCGCGGTGAAGTTCATATCCAGTAGCAGGATATCGAATGTGCCCTTGCGCACGAAGCTCGCTAATCGCGACGGATCATTCAGCGTCTCAACGGACGCAAAATGACGCTTCAGCAGTAACCGCGCGGCCTGAAGGATGTCTTCCTCGTCGTCGACGATCAGGATACGGGCGGTGTTGATGTTAGCCAATTCCATGTGTTCGAATATGAACAGGTGTCCGGTCATCTGTACAGATGCGAACACCTCTGATCAGACAGAATTTCGGTAACTACTTGAAACAACACGAATAAATTTTTGGCACTGCAATTGCTTTAGCCAATACATGAACTATGGCCGACCCGTCGGCGCGCAAGCTGAGTACATGGCCACCCCAGCGGGTGGCATGGACAAACCTGTTAGCCGACCCCCCATGTGGCGGCGGTACGCGCCTTACGCCGCAGCCGCGGTGGTCCTGCTGGGCACCGTCGTTTGGTTGCTCGCCGGCAGAAGGGACCGTGTCTATCGCGTGCCAATCGATCGGCTGACGATTGGCACGGTTAAGGAGGCGCCTTTTGAGGACTTCATCGCCGTGCGCGGCACTGCCGCTCCTTTTGCCACCCATTACCTAACCGCCGATCAAGGCGGGGCCGTGAAGCAGGTATTGGCCGAAGACGGTGCGACCGTGAAAGCCGGTCAACCGCTCATCATTCTCGCCAACGCCCCACTGCAGCTCCAAGTGGCCTCGCGAGAAGCGGACACGGCCAGCCAAATTAACGCGCTCGAAAACACTAAGCTGCAACTGGAAGAGAGCCGCTTCAGATACCAGCACGATCTGCTGGATATCGACCATCGTATCAGCAAGCTCACCGGTGATCTGGCACGCGATAAGATTCTCCTCGACGGCAACGCAATCGCTCCTGCGAGCTATAAGCAGGAAGAGGAGGAATACGCTTACGAGATCAAACTGCGCGAGGCGACCCTTGCCTCACGCGACGCAGAGCAAACGGTCCGCACGAGCCAGCTCGCGCAGCTTCAAGAAACGCTGGCTCGGCTGAGAGACAGTATTTCGACCGCCAAGGCCAGCCTTGACGCGCTTACGATCCGCGCGGCGACAAATGGCCAATTGACTGCTCTGAATGCTGAAGTGGGTCAATCGAAGGCACAAGGCGCGGTATTGGGGCAGGTCGACTCGCTCGATCGATTCAAATTGACCGCGCAGGTCGATGAGTTCTATCTGGGGCACGTCGCTTTGGGCCAGATAGCGCTGTTTACGCTCGACGGCCGCGGCTTCAAAGCCAAGGTGGCCAAGATCTATCCGCAGATCGCCAATGGCACCTTCAAGATCGATCTGCACTTCGACAACCCCGCCCCGCTAGGTATTCACACGGGCCAGGCGATCGATATCAAGCTCGAACTGGGCGGCGCCGCCCGAGCGAAGATGCTGCCGAACGGGCCGTTCTACCAGGACACGGGTGGCCACTGGGCGTTGGTACTCGCGCCGGATGGCCGATCCGCCACTCGCCGCAACGTGCGCCTGGGTCGCCGCAACCCTGAGTATGTCGAAGTGGTGGACGGCCTGCAGACCGGCGAAAAGGTCATCGTCTCCGGCTATGAGGCATTCCAGAAAATCGACCGTGTCGAATTCGATAAGCCAGAACACCAAAAACCCTGATTGCACACCGACCACACCCACTGAGTACCTCATGATCACGCTGAAGCATCTGTCCAAAACCTACCGAACAACGGAGGTCGAAACAACGGCCCTGCGCGACATCAACCTCAAAGTTGCCGTTGGCGAGTTCGTTGCCGTGATGGGACCGTCTGGCTGCGGGAAATCCACGTTTCTCAACATCGTGGGGATGCTCGACAGTCCCTCGACTGGGGAATATTGGTTTGGTGAACACAATATCGCCGGCTATTCGGAAAGCAAGCTGTCGGAACTGCGCAAGAATTCCATCGGCTTTGTCTTTCAGAGCTTCAATCTGATCGACGAATTGAACGTGTCGGAGAACGTTGAGCTGGCGCTGCTCTACCATAAGGAAGTCTCAGCCAGTGACCGCAAAACCCGCCTCCGAGAGGCGTTGGAGCGCATGAAGATTGCACACCGCGCCAAGCACATGCCGCAGCAACTCTCGGGCGGACAACAGCAGCGTGTTGCTATTGCGCGCGCCGTCCTCTCGCGTCCCAAATTGATTCTCGCGGATGAACCGACCGGCAATCTCGACACAGCCAATGGGGAGGAAGTGATGCAGTTGCTAACCGAGCTTAATAGTGAGGGCACAACAGTAGTGATGGTCACTCACTCCCATTCGCACGCGGAGTACGCGCATCGAGTCGTCAATCTTCTCGACGGTGCCGTGGTTACTGAGAGCATCCGCCAGGTTCTCTAGGAATTCAAATGCTTCGCCACTTCTTCGTCATCGCCCTTCGCAACCTGGCACATCACAAGCTATACAGTTTCATCAACATCGCTGGCTTGTCGGTGGGGCTAGCCTGCGCCATTCTTATTGCGCTATTCCTGCGTGACGAGCTGTCGTACGACCGATGGATTCCAGGCAGCGCCAATCTCTACCGGGTTGACAGGATCGCACATCCTCCGGGCCGTCCCGAGGAGAAGCACGCTAATGTTCCGATACCTCTCCTGCCCTTGATGCAAGAGCGACTTCCCGAAGTGATGGCCGTGACTGGAATTTCTCCCCAAGGAATAACCGCCTCAGTCGGTGACCGGAAGTTTTTTGAAGCCGTGCTGGTCGTTGATTCCAATTTTCTGCAGGTAATCCAACTACCGTTAGTGAGAGGAAACCCGGCACAGGTGTTCTCTCAACCTGAATCGATTGTCTTGTCGCAGAGTGCGGCCAAGAAATATTTCGGCGAGGCTGATCCAATTGGAAAGCCCATATCGGTGAGCGGGGCGACCCATAGTGAAAGAGAACCAGAAATTCATACGCTGACGGTTACAGGCGTGCTGCGGGATTTGCCTGACAATACGCACCTAGCGGCTGACCTGATCTTGCCGAACTCTTCTGCAGCCGACCAGAATTCCCAGGCAGACAAACAAAGCTGGTGGAGCCCACCCGAAACTGGCTACGTATTACTTGCACCGAATGCCGATGCCGACCAGGTTGCTGCCAAACTGATGCCGATCATCGACCAGACGATAAATCCGAAGGATTTTGGTTTGAACCTCAGAGCCAGTCAAATTAACCAATTTCATCTCACTCCATTCAGCGAGCTTCATCTGACCAGCAACAACTACAATGAAACTTTAAAGACTCCCGGCAGTTGGACACTCATCTACGGACTCGCGGCAGTAGCTGTTCTGATTTTGCTGGTCGCCTGTTTTAACTTCACGAACTTGGCCACGGCACGAGCAACTCTTCGAGCTCGGGAGATTTCGTTGCGCAAAACCGTGGGGGCGACTCGGCGTCAATTGATCGTTCAGTTCTTGGGCGAATCGCTGCTTATGTCGATGATCGCATTAGTCATATCGCTGGCATTCGTCGAGACCCTACTGCCAGCGTACAACGCTTTTCTCGATAAGCACATGGAATTCAACTATCTGTCTGACCGGTCTCTGCTTACAGGAATCGTCATAGTAAGTATCCTCGCAGGAATTATCAGCGGGATATATCCGGCTCTGGCCCTGTCGAGTTTTCGACCGAGCAGTGTTTTAAGCAGTAGCGGTGGCGCTCGAACGGGCAGAAACAGACTTAGATCTCTGCTGGTAATTTTTCAGTTTTCGGTGTCGATCGCCCTTGGCATAGCTGCGATCGCGATGTTCCGTCAGATTAACTATGCACACAAGTTGGACTTGGGTTTCAGGCGGGAGGGAATCGTCGTCATACGTGGAGATAGTCTCAGCGCCGACACGCGCCAAAGTTTTGCTCATGCTTTAGAATCTGATCCGGAAGTTATCGGAGTAGCCTTCTCAAGCCACAACATGTTTGACGGCAATAGAGATGGCCGCCTTGTGAAGCGTCCCGGAGACTCGCAGCCAGTTTTTGTGAGGACTATGTACATCAGCCCGGAGTTTCCAGGGCTGTACGAAATACCACTGGTGGCGGGGCGGCTCCTCGCCGCAGACCGCGGCGAAGATGTTTTTGAAGAACATGAAGGAGACAGCGCCACTGATGGCAAAAGCGTCCTGATGAATGTCTCGGCGGCACGGCAATTTGGCTATACAGCTGAGGAGGCGATTGGAAGTACTCTCATCCTAGGAGGTTCTCGCCTCAGAATTGTGGGCGTCCTCGCAGACACGAAAGTCGATGGCATTAAGACGCCTGCAGATCCCATGATTTTCGATTACTTCCCAAAGGAGAATACGGTCATTTCAGTGCGTATACGAGGGGATCAAGTATCGGATACGTTGGCTTTCATCGACCAAACCTGGCGGACGTTCGCACCCGCGTCCGTCATCCGACGTTACTTCCTCAGCGACGTCTTTGAATATCAGCTTGACGCTGAGAAGAGCCAGGGCGCGATGTTTAGCCTCTTCGTCGGTATCGCGATTGTCATGGCGTGCCTCGGCCTATTCGGACTCGCCGCCTTTACAGCCCAGCGTCGCACCAAAGAAATCGGTGTCCGCAAGATTTTTGGCGCGCGTACAACTGAGGTCATGCGCTTGCTGCTCTGGCAATTTTCCATTCCGGTGTTGATTGCCAACCTCATTGCTTGGCCTATCGCTTACTATTATCTGAGGAACTGGTTGGATGGTTATGCCTATCGGATTGCGTTAAGCCCGATTTACTTCGTGGCCGCTGGAATCACTGCACTGGTCATTGCCTGGGCGACAGTTTTTGCTCACACGTTTCGTGTAGCGCGCGCCAGCCCAATTAATGCTCTGCGTTATGAGTAAGGTAGACTGCTCGCCACAACGGATTTTTTGCGGACCGAGTTGTGGTTTGCCCGTACTAATGCTGTTCTTTCTAACGGGATGTGCCACTCAAGTTCCTCAGATCTTGGCGCCACCGGTGGTCCCGGCAACATTTACGGAGATTGCAGCACAGGCGGAATCCGCTTGGCCCGAACCGCAGTGGTGGGAAGCCTTCGGAAGCGCGGAACTATCAGATTTTGTTGCCAAGGCGCAGGCGGAGAATCGGGATCTGGAAATCGCTGCGGCACGGGTACTGGCGGCCCAGGCACAAGTGACGATTCAGCGCTCGGCGCTTTTCCCGACACTTAGTGGACAGGCGCAGGCGCAACGATCGAGGATGACGAACGAACCAGTCGCCGGCGGTTCCGTCATTGGCAATACCTTTGGCCTGAGTCTGGGAGCGAGCTATGAGGTGGACATTTGGGGCTTGGCGCGCAGTAATTTGCGTTCCGCGAGTGAAGCGCTGAAGTCTTCACGCTTTGCCCGCCAGAATGTGGCACTGACGCTCACTGCTAACGTCGCGAATACCTACTTCAGCGTGTTGGCATTACGCAAACGCATCGCAATCGCCAACGAGAATATTGCCGCTATCAATGACATCCTTGGCATCATCAGACTTAAGGTCGAAACCGGAAAATCTTCGCATCTTGAACTGGCCCAGGAGCAGGCGCAGGTCGAAGCCGTCGAAGCGCAGCTCCCAGTACTTCAAGAACAAGAACTGGATGCTCGCGTTGCACTGGCGGTGCTGCTAGGTCGACCTCCGGAAGGTTTCGAGATCATGGCACCGGATGCCGAATCTATTCAATCTCCACTCGTGAACGTGGGGCTTCCATCGGACTTGTTGCTGCGTCGGCCCGATGTGGCACAGGCGGAGGCCAACCTCGCAAGCGCTCATGCCAATCTCGATGCGGCTCGCGCAGCCTTCCTGCCGCAGTTCGGGCTGACTGGCAACGGTGGCTATGCCAGTGTAGCGATCGGCGCACTACTTAGCGGGCCAAGCGTTGCTTGGGAATACGGCGCCGAGCTTCTCCAAACGGTTTTCGACGGAGGCAGATTGATCGGCCGAAAGAGATTAGCGGAGGCTACTCAAAAAGAACTGATCGCGAGCTATCAGAGCGCCGTGCTCAATGCCTACGCTGATGTTGAGAGTGCACTGGGACAAGTAAGAAACAATGGCAACGCCGAAGAGCATCTCGGTCGTGAGGTTAGGGCCGCTCGCGAGGCCTTTGAGATATCGCAACTTCAGTATCGACAGGGAACGACCGATCTGCTCACCGTCCTTCAAGCACAGCAAACGCTGTTCTTTGCAGAGGATCAGTTGGCTCAGATTAAGCTAGCCCGAATGCAGGGCGCCGTTCATCTTTATGAGGCGCTCGGTGGAGGCTGGGTGGAACTTCCGGACGAACGGACGCAGACGGTTGCTCAAAGTCTGCCCCACTCTCGCGCCGAATCAGGCACGATCGCGCAGTCCACTCTGAAGTGATTTGGCCGGCATCATCTCGACAGCCCTCGCTGTCGCCCAAATCCCCACGAGACGCTGTCACCCATCACGACCGCCGAGATCGACTGACCCCGGCGCGGCTCGATCACCGGCCGCCAAGGGACGAGTGTAAATCCCAGCCCGTCTTCCAGCATGGCGAAACGGCCACTCGCGAGTGTCACCGAGCGCCGGTATTACCAGAAACGCGATCACCATCGATGGCCGGGCGGTATTCCGGGCCCGTCCGACTGGCAATTGGACCCGCTGCCGCCTCGAGCTCCCGCGCACGCAGCCGCGTCGAGAGGTTCCGGGGAATGACGGTCCGCTGCTCCTCTCTCCGCGCCAATCCTTGCTTAATTCCGCCCGTTGCGCCAGCGCCAAGCGCCTCAGCCTCGAATCCCTGGAGATCCAAGTTGCTCCGATACCCAAGCGATCAGGAAGCCGTGGCGGTCTGAGGTTGCTGCCCCGACATTTGCGGCGACATCTGGTCCAGAATTAAGGAACCAAAGCCTCTGGTCCAGAGTTAGGGGACCGATTGCGAACGGCCAACTTCCTGTTTTTCCGTTGAGTCAGGAAATTGTCAATCCGAGAATTAGGGAACACCGACATCGGCTCAGCGATAGCAGGCTTTCGCTCAGACGTGCATTGCGACCTGCTCAATCAGTGCCTCTGTACGTTGGGAGAACCGCCAGCGGGGTAGCGACCCGGTAAGCCACGCGCTGGCAGCGTTTGTTTGCCATGCCGGTGTCGCGCGGTCGGGTATGCGGGAACCTAGGTAGGCAGCGGCAAAGAGTACGATTTCAAAGATTCCCTGACGTGCCTTGGCAAAGCTTGCCGGCGATGCGACAAACCGACTCAAGAGCTGACCTACGGTCGCCGCACCGTTTGCGTCCGGCAGCACGTCCGGGGGTAACGGCCAAGAATACATCGGCGCGAATCGATCATGCAGGTCTGACCCACCATCTGCGCCCGACATGAGCCCTGGATACGAGAAATGGTCGTATACAACAGTCGGCCAATAATCACGAACATGGCGGTTATTGAGGTACATTCGCGCCATGCGGAAGACTGCGGCGGCTGCGTAGGCTCCGTCGGGTGGAGGTAGCAGTGGTCTTCGCAGCCCGTGTGCAACAGCCCGCGCCAGATAGGTTTCCGCGGTGACTTGTAGCGAAGACCAAATCTCGAGCTCTACTGCGGCGACATGCAATGAGACTACCGTATCCGCCCATTTTTGTATGGCCTGCGTTGCCGAGGCCTGCGGTATGTGCAAGAGCTGTTGCGCGATCAACCTGACAGCGCCAGCTACCACAGGGCCGATCGTTCTGCTTGAGCATGGTGGGGCCGCCCCCCCGGTCGTGGGGACCCATTGAGGAGCCTCCTGCCCGTCCGTGACGGTATCGGATACCGCGCGCGCAGAGATCTGCGATGCGAATAGCGCACAGTAGTCCGTGAGTCCCAGTGAGCCTCCCTCCGGTGTCAGGGGTTCGATTGGCACAAGGGGATCGCCTTCCGGCAGCCGAGGAACACCACCCCCTCCTCCCCCTTCGCCGCCGCCGCCACGAGCACCGCCGCCCGCGGAGAAACCACGTCTTACAAACTCTGCAACGGCGGGCGCGCTTGGGAATGCGATTTCCGCACCCTCTGCCGGGACTCTCGGGACGAACGATCCGGCACGCCCGGCCGCCAACGCCACCGAGGTGTTTACGATCAACTCTGGTTGAAATCCCGGAGGGCCAACAAAGATGGTCGCGTCATCGGGTGTCGCTTGCGGTGCGCTCGCGCTGCTGATGACGTAGTCGTCTGGCTTGCGCTGAGAGGCAAACGCTCGGCCGCCTCGGGCATCCCATGTGTCGATGTACCAGTTTGACATCAACCCGCCTTCAGCCGGCCGGGAGTGGTGATCACTCGGGTGGGAACATTTGCCCGGGCAAGAGCTCGGCGTGCCTCCCTGCGTTGCTGCCGCCACTCAAGTTCATGCAGGCCCGCTGCTTCTCCAGCACGTTCACGAGTCGCGATGTCCGCCTCGGCTGCGGCGTCAGCCGCGCTCACCCTGACCTCGACGAGATCGCTAGTCCCGAAGCTACGCGGACGAAGCACCTCAAAGTAGTCCTCGTCCTGAAGGACAACCTCGGCAATTGCACCGCCAGTCCACAGACGAGCGGAGCTCGGCATTGCGATTGAGACCTTTTCCGTGGCAACACGCACCAAGTCTTGAGCCAGCGTGCCCAGCCACTGCTTGAGGCACTCGCCCGCGGCAACATCGAAGGTTCCACCACTTCGACTGATCTCGTCAGTTATCGCCGACTTTACCGGCTCCCGCAGCACATCATAAGAGTTGCGATCGAGAAGGTAGCAATCGCCATCCGAGGGTACCGCTGTGGGCTTCGTCGAATCAGATGACAAGACCGGCATCGCTGAGAGAACCAGGCACATGTCGCCGTAGAACCGCACGCCAGTTCCGGAAGTCTCGATGGCACCGAAGTAGATATCCGGGCCTTTTTGGCCGGTCGCGTGCTCGAGTGCCTTGTCAACTAGTTGCCGCCGACTCAGCGGAAGAGTCGCATCAGCGGCATTTACAAAGTATACCTGTCGGTGCAGATCGTACGCGTTCTGGTAAGGCTTCGGCTCTCCCTTCGCGCTGCGCTCGCAAAACGAGAGCACATGCGCAGCCGCGATGTTGAACACGATTCGGGCTCCAGCGCCCGCTTTGGGGTCCGTGTCATCAGGACCCATTCCTCGCATGACCTGCGCAACGGCGCCCTCGTTGGCTCGGTGGTACTCCTTGTCGAATTCCGATGTAGACAGTCGGTCGAGACCACGGGGCTGCGGCGTGGGTGCTGTAGGAGCCCGAGTCGTCTTTTGAGGCGCCCACGCAATCCATCGGTTGCGAAGCCAGGAAAGCCAGCTAGTCCTCATTCGCCGCCTCGTGCTGCGACTGAACGTGATCGACGTTGACCACGGCAAATAGGCCGATCCCTGAGACACCGACGAGAAACCCCACGCATTGACATGTGAAGAGCGCGCGGCGCCATCGGGTTGCAACCTTGCGGTACTGCTTGCCTTCGACGGACTTCCCTTTCCAGTCATAGTCGCGATAGCTAATGTAGAACTGCTCCCAGGCCTGCATGGTGGCAATACCGGTGAGTAGCGCTGCGGATAGTCCGATCCAACCCGTGACCATCGCCCACTCGAGATCAACGGGGCTGAGCTTCGGTCGAAAGGACACAGTAAACGCCAGTAAAGCCGTTGTCACAGCGAGCATCGTCTTGAGCTTCTCCAGGCGATAGGTATTCGCGAACTCGATGTCTCGCTGCAACGCCTCGATGCTGGGCCTGTGGGCGCTTGGGTCGCGCGGTAGTTGTTCTGTACTCATGCGCCCTCTCCGGACAGCCGCAGCGCTGCTTTCTCACAGAACAAACTGTCGCGAGGCGCAGTTACATCTCAGGGCAATACAAGAATTGTTCACCTTATGGCTCTCGGAGCAGCGCAACACTGAAATGGTGGGCTAAAGCCTGGTAATCCGCGCCTGACGGACGTTGTGGCACCTGCGCGCGCCGTTGGACCCGTCGTGACCTTCGTCGAGAGTGAGCCGGCTCGGCTCGCCGCTCCGCCAATCGCTTCCGCCATGGCCCCGATGAGCGAGAACCCGCTGCCGGACGGCGAGCCTATAAAACCAGGAAACAAAGCGCTCGCCTGGACTTGGCGCGTCAGCGACCAGGCGGTTGATGGGTGGGAGACTCAGATGGCGAGCCATATCCGGCTTTCCGATTGCGTAGCACTGCCACCTGAAGTACACCTCCGTACGAACTAACTGTTGAGTCTGTCAAAAGACAGATTGCGCAGACGTGTCGCATCGGACGCCCCTGTGCAGCGTGGCGCTGATTTCAGTACTCACGCCGATTGAGGGGCGGATGAAAGAGAATTCATCCGACCCCACATCTCGCGCCACCATCCCGAAACGCCGTTCATGACCGGCCGGCGAATTCATATCTAAGCCAAGGTGGCGCTATACGATGCGATAGACCTTGCCCTTGGCCGGCTCGCGAAAAAGATCGACGCGCGTTCCGTTCCAGTGATAGTCGAAATGCCGTCCTTGCACGACGTGGGACGCCAGATCAGGGTAGAACAGCCCGACACATTCGCCTGTTGGATTGCGAACGCTCGGATAGACCAGGCCCTCGGCGGCCGCGGCGTGAAGTCGCTCCCCCAAACCTTGCGCCTCGGGATACTCAGCAGAATCGAGAGCCCCGGCATAGGCAGGATGGCCGCCGCGCAAGTCGTGGAGATCGCCGTGGATGTCGAGCAGAATCTCCCGAAACTGGGACGTCCAGCCCGCCGCCTCGTTGGTGTTTGCCGTGAACCGGGCGTGATGGTAGGCCGTCTCGAGCAGCGCCGTCTGGAATTCACGGCCGACATAGAGCACACCGAAACTTCCACGGCTGAAACGGGAAGGTCGATCGGTGCTCACGTGGGTGAAAGGCGCCATGAGGTAGCTCGCCCCGGGTCCTGCGGCCCGACGTGCCGCAGGTACGAGGTCGATGTTGCCGATGGTCTCCATCAGGCGCGGGTTGGTCTTCTGTTCCGCCGAAATCAGTAGCGGCCAGTCCTCCGGATCTGCGATGTCCTCGAACAGATCGATTGGTGGATAGACACTGCGGATGATTCTGACGGCACCTCTCCATTCGACTCGTGATATGGCGATGGACGAGACATCGATCACCATGCGCCCCGCTCGGCATCCAGATACCGGCGCACGCGCATCAAGTCAGTCAGTTCTCCGCCCAGCATGACATCGAGGGCGGTGCGATTGCCGAGGACCTTGTTGGGCGCCTTGATCCAGGCATAGCCTCGCTGCGGCTCACGAAAGATGATCCGCAAGGCCTTGTGGATACCCATGAGGTTGGACAGGCGCGCCTTCCCATCACGATCGATGCGTCCCAGATCGCCGGCTTTCCAGCGTCGATAGGTGCGCACCGGCAGGTCGAGAAGAGTCGCCGCCTCCTCGTCCGTAATGTTCCAGATCCGGAAAAGATTGAGCGCCGCCCGGAACATCGCCGCTGCCTCCTCATCCGAGATGGGCGCTGGCGAAAATTCTGAGGCGGCCGTCGATACGGGTTGCAAGACGGGCGTTTGGTTTTCCATATGGCCTAGTATTGCATTAGTAATGCCATATGGCAATATGAACTGCCCCGCCCCCTCCAAGAGCTGAGCCGCATGGTAAGGAGTGCCTGAAGGCGACACGCAACGCCTTCAGGCCCCTGTCCAAGGCTGGCTATTTGATGCACTTGCCGTTGTTCAACAACGGCTTGGTGTTGACGGTCTTGCCCTCTGTCGCGCGCATGATCACGGTAACCTTGCTCGCCGTGAGCGTGTCCTCGCAGTCCGTCATATTGTTATTGTTGTTACCTGACCCGGAACCTGGATTGTCCGGCGCATTCTTGTGGGGATCGCCATCGATCCACATGTCAAACTCGTTGACTCCATTCTCCAACTCTCCATCGCACCCGATACCTTGCACCGGCACTCCACCCGGTCCTGAGCTGGTGCAGTCATCTTCCATGATGAAGTATTTCTGCAGACTGGGAACGTAGATGATCGTGCCGGGCGGAACGCGATTCTGGACCTGGGGAGCCACGGCGAACGAGATCGGATCCTGGAAAGTTCCGACGCCGCCGGCTCCCGAGTGGACCACCGGATGGGCAATGTCTGTCCCCGGCGGCGAGTTATCGAAGTACCCGTAAAACGTCATCGAATCCAGCGTGAACGACGAGTTTGTTCCGGTTGGAATGGTCTTTGCCGCCTTTGCTTTCTTGACGGCCGCGAATCCCGCGGTCGCAACGACCAGCACCGCAAGCGTGCAGGCTCCTGCTGTAGCCGCAATTTTCACTCGACTGGGTTTCATGTGACCTCCTTGTTCGCTGTTGAGATATCTCTAAGCCCGTTCCCTCAAAGGCCTTTTCTGAACGTGCGCAGGTCCGGGGTGAGGCCTTCGCGAAACCAAAAATATTACATCCATTGTTTATATTCAATTGCAATGCAGCAACCGAGGTCCCGTCGAGGGCCTCAGGGCCGCCCGAAGAGTCCAAAAACCGTGAGTCTTCCAGAGCCGCCAACGTAGACTTTGCCGCTGACCACCGTGGGAACGGCAAATTTCACGGCGTCACCGGGATCATCGCGCTCACCATGTTGGTCACTGGAGTACAGGATCCGGTGGATGTCACGGGCGTCATAGGCCTTCAAGACGGCCAGATTCCGGGAGCCTCTGCCCTGTGTCTGTAACGCCCAGAGGATGCCGTTTTCACTGCCGTGGGCGGAAATGCTCAACCCACATCCTGGATACTCGCAAACGTCCCCGGAAGAGGCAGCCGCGGGAATCAACCGGCCATTCTTCAAAGCAAACTCTCTCAAGACATCATTGCTACCGCTGACGTACAAGGTATCGTTCCAATAGGCCGGCATTTCCCACACGCCGCCGACAATGACACCCGCAAGCTCCTGCACGATCTGCCGATCGGAGGTGCAGCCCGCGCAATAGTGCAGGCTTCCTGCAGTCATCATGTCCCGGTCCAACAAATACACAGATCCAGACTTGCCGGCGCCGATCAGCAGATGCGCATGCTCGCCACGCTGATCGGGAAGCAACAGCACACCCCCGGCCCCCAGATCGCCATCGTGCCGCGCAAACCGGGCTTGATTGAATGGCGTGAAATAATCCTCCAGTGCGAATCCGTTGCCACGTAGTGCGATCTTCAGAATGCTGTTACCCAACTCCCGGGCGGGTATTGTCTGGGTGTCGAACCAGCCGTCGCCGGTTGCAACAAAGATACTTCCACTCGAGTCGGCGGCCGGTCCCGCGCCTGCCATCCAGATCCCCGCCTTGCCGTGCACGGGCGCCGTGACAAATGCGCCCTTCTGGACCAGGCTTTTCGCGTCGTAGGCAAAGAGCCAACCGTGATAAGGAGGCCTGTCACAATGCGAGCCGTACGCCACGTAAACGATGCCGTTCAGCAGTAGCAACCCGGAGCGGTTCAGTTGGTGCAACGGATCGAAGACAATGGTGTTGCCGTTATTGTCGTGCAGCCGCGCGGTAACGACCGCGGGCGCTCTTGGCTTCTCTACACCGGTTGCAACGTCCAACGCGTGCAGACGGTGGACAGCATCGCCATTCTCCTTGGAGAGCGTCTCCACATAGATCGTTGCGTCATCTGGATCGATTGCCGCTGTGGCAGTGATACCCACTTGGGGCACGATGGCGCCGCACCTCAGATCGACTAGCGCATCGAGTGTGCTTGCTTCGGGTGAGCCACCATGTTTGGAATCGATCAGGTGGGCATGCCATAGAGCTTCGGCATTGCGGCCGGAGTTGTCATCAGCATCAAAAGCGTAGAGGCTGTCGGCCTGAGTCGCCACGAGGACCACGTTGTGGCGTCCCTTGCCGGGGATCTTCAGATCCGGCACGTACAGTGGTTGCGCATATATATCGCCGTCGACCTGATGGGAAAACAGCTTCCCAAAGCGGATCGGGTTGACGTTGTAAGGGTTGAGAACGGTCTCGCTGGTATTCTGTCCCGTTCTGCCGATGTCGTTGTGATACGTGAACACGCCCGTCCGCGCCGCGCCAACAGTGCACGCCAACGTCCCCAGGAGTATCCAGCCACGCATCAAGCTTCGAGGAAATCCATTTCTTGCGAAGGGCAATCGAAGTGTTCCGGCTTTTGGCCCACAATGAACTTCTGCTTACGCTAGCAGAAACGGAGGCGCTTCAGGTGCTCGCTCTGCCCGGATCGCCAGGATTCTTGGGCGTAGTGACCGAAACCGTACCGGTACCCGGCAGCAGCGTGGCGGGATCACAAGCCTGAGGCTGCGTCGCCTTGGACGAAGAATAGCCCATGACTGACTGCACGCCCGCAAGCGCGGCGCACGCGAAGGCGGGCTTGATCGCGGGACCACAACTCGAAACCGAATTCAGCGGCCAGCTCCCCGTAAGCTCTCAGAAGCTGTGGGTTGAATTCATTCGCGCGGAACCCCGCGTCGATGGTCAACTCCATAAGGCGCCTTATTTCGGAGACGTTGAGCGTTTCAAAGCGTCGGGCGGGCATGTTTCTGTATCCAACGAAGTGAAGTTATGTCGGCTCAATTAGTCTGCCTGTAGGACGCAGGGTGCCGCACTCAGGGCAATCCTTATAACTGTTAATAGTGCGCGCCTCAGCACGGTTTGTGCGGTGCGTCGGTGAGCCCTAAGCGTGACGGTCGCCATGTGTTGCAGAGCGGTTGTTTGTTGCAGCGCGTAGTTCCATAGTGGATCACCCCGCCTCCCATTCAAACGGCCTATTGTGCGGGCGGCTCGATGCGCGAGCATGCCTGGCGCGATTTCAGAAACTTCCGCACTTCGGCGAGTGTTATGTCGGGGCCCGGAAGTGGACGTTCTGACTCGCAGCAACGCCGTCATTCATCGGAGCAGCGAAGTGGGAACGGTGGCACACAGGCTGGCGACCAGTTCTGTGGAACCTTGCGGGCAAGCGCCCAACGTTTGCTCTTCGGATTCGCCTTTGCGCCGATCCGGCGCGCAATGACACACATGATGGACATCCATCCAGGGTCCGCCGAGGACGCTGAGCGGCGGTTTTCCGATTGCGCTCGACAAGTTGGACAGCGCGCTCGCGCACAGGAACTTCCTGGTCGGGGATCGATTCTCGCGCGCGGATTCGAGTGCGTGCGCATTGTTGTGGCCGCTGTGCAGGCTCGGCGAGAGCGAGTCAAAGCTGCAGGAGCTTCTGCCAGAAGCAGTCTCCGTCCTCGTATGTAGGATAGGTTGCGCGAAGCTTCCGCTCGAGTCTACCGTTGAGCTCGTGCTTAGAGTCGAGCAAACGTTACCAAATCGCGCGATGATCCCATTTGGCTGGCAGTCGGCAGTTATCCAACACCGACTCAAGGATTGCTGCTGGCTGCGCGAGTTTCGTGGCTTTCGAGTTCATGGACTCTCGGGGAGCCAACTATGAGACATCTCAAACTCGCCGTCCTGGCCGCCATCATGGCGAGCCTGGTTCTTGGCACTCTCTCCTGCAGCAGCAATCCCCCGCCGCCGCGAGGTTCGAGGAACCTCCCTGGGGTGACGATGGGATATGGAATACGAGCGCCCTGTATTCCAGATGAGGTGGCGAAGCGCAGAGCCGCGCTGACCGGAACGGTTGACCCCCGCCAGCGCATGAAGGTTGCGCTCCAACTACCGCTGCGCAACCAGGCTGAGCTGACTCAATTACTGCACGACCTTTACGACCCGCACAGTCGGCAGTTCCACAAGTACCTGAGTGTGTCGGAGTTCACTGACCGCTTTGGCCCGACTGCCGCGGACTACAAAAAAGTGGTTGCGTGGGCCAAATCGCAAGGCCTCACTGTGACCACCACAACACCCAATCGGCGGTTGGTTGCCGTGGAGTCCTCGGTGGATAAAATGAACCGGGCGTTCCAGGTAAGAGTCAGCAATTACCAGCACCCTACCGAACGGCGAATCTTCTATTCGGCGGACCGCGAGCCCACGCCCGCCGGGCTGTCTGTCCCTTTGCTGCAGATTACTGGCATGAGTAACTATGTTCTGCCGCGCCCCATGCTGCAGCGAGGAACCGCAACAAACTTCACCGGTTCCGGGCCGTCCGGGGAGTATCTGCCGAGCGACATGCGTGCAGCCTACTACGGCAAAGGTCCATTGACCGGCGCGGGTCAAACGATCGGCATTCTTTCGTTCGATGGATATCTGGCGAGCGACGTGCAGCTTTACTACTCGAAGACTGGTATGGTTTCCAAGGTACCGATCAAGAACGTGTTGGTTAACGGATTCAGCGGCGCCTGCACCACGGTGGGCTCCACCACAACCTCCACGTGCGATGACGGCGAGCAGGTGCTCGATATCGTGAATGCGATCGGCATGGCTCCGGGAATCAAGCAGATTCTCTTCTATGAAGGCTCGAGTGACACTCAGATCCTCAACCAGATGGCGATCGACAACCTCGCCAAGGTGCTGAGCTCCTCCTGGGGCTGGAACCCGGCGGATGCCGCCAGTGATGACCCGATATTCCAGCAGTTCGCAGCGCAAGGCCAGACATTCGTCAGTGCGAGCGGTGATAGCGGCGCGTTCAACAGCTCGACCTATTTCTTCCCCGGAGCCGATCCGTACGTCCTACAGGTCGGCGGCACCGATCTGACGACAACGGGTCCGGGCGGGACATGGTCAGCAGAAACCGCGTGGGCCCAAAGCGGCGGCGGCTATGTCAGCGACACGTCGATTCCTAGCTGGCAGCTCCTCCCGGGCGTTGTCAATTCGGCGAATGTGGCTTCTACCACGCTGCGCAACTCCCCCGATGTCGCCGCGGAATCGAACTTTGACAATCCCACCGTGGTCAATGGGAAGTTCGTAACCGGCTTCGGCGGCACGAGCTTTGCCGCGCCGCGCTGGGCAGGGTTCTTGGCGCTGGTCAATCAGCAATCCGTGGCTAACGGCAGGGACACCGCCGGATTCGTCAATCCTGCGCTCTATAACTTAGGCACGAACGCGAGTTCCACCGTGTTCCACGACATTACCAGCGGCAGCAACCCGCCCACGGTAGGCGATGGCAGCGGCTTCAACGCCGTCCCCGGCTACGACCTGGTCACTGGTTGGGGCAGCCCTGCCGGCGCGGCTTTGATCGATCAGTTGGCCGGTCCCAGAGCGAGATAGCGGCCACTAACTCCTACAAGGCGAAGTGCATGCATCGCAGACGTGGACTGCTCGTCCTACTCGCAGCTCCCCTCTTCTCTGCCGCAATCCCTTGCGCGGCCCTCTCGTCACCGTCAGTCGACGTGGCTGCTGCGGATAACGCGTTCGGCTTCCGCCTGCTCAACGCGGTCCAAAAGAAAATGCCGGCGGGAAATGTCGTTCTCTCGCCGGTCAGTGCCGCCCTGAGTCTGTCGATGGTGCTCAACGGCGCTGATGGCCAAACAAAACAGGAGATGCTGGCCGCGCTGTCTCTCGGAACGTCGCAAATCAGTGCAATCAATGCGGCGAACGCGCAGCTGATTAAAATGATCCGCGCACCAGCCAATAGCATCACGCTATCGGTAGCGGATTCGTTGTGGGTCAACAGCCGTCGCGGGACGCTTCTGCCTGACTACTTGAAGCGGATCCGGGCGTCGTACGATGCCGAGCTGGCGGATCTTGATTTTTCCAACCCGAGTGCCGCTCAGCGGATCAACAGCTGGGCGTCCAAAGAGACGCAGGGCAGGATTCCGAAGGTCATCGATCGCATCGATCCTGCCGAGCTCGTGTTGCTACTCAACGCGGTGTATTTCAAGGGACAATGGACCCACAAATTTGACAAGACGAAGACACAGCAGTCCGACTTTACGCTCGATCGCGGCTCCACAAAACAGGTGTCTCGCATGGCGCAATCGGGTCGGTTCGACTACTTCGAAACACCACAGATGCAGGCAATCCGTCTCCCGTTTGGCGAGGGCGATCTCGTCATGGACGTGTTATTGCCGGCCAAATCATCGAGCCTGGGCGCGTTGGAAGGACAGCTTACGCCCGAACGTTGGAAGGACTGGCGAACGCAATATCTGCAGCGCTCCGGGACAATTGAGCTGCCGCGCTTCGAGCTCAAGTCGAATTATCGATTGAATGGCCCGCTGCAGGCCCTCGGTATGAGTCGCGCCTTCGACCCAAGCAGCGCGGAACTAGTGGGCATGCTCTCGTCAGTTCCGGGTCAGCCCCACCCCGGCCGCTTGTCTATTTCTTCCGTGCTTCAATCGACCTTTTGGAAGGTGGATGAGGAAGGCTCCGAGGCAGCAGCCGTTACTACGACGCAAATAAGGGCCACTGCGGTTGCTCACCCGGAGCAACCGTTCCGGATGGTCGTCGATCGGCCGTTTTTCTGTGCGATTCAAGACCAGCGCAGCGGCGCGCTGCTGTTCGTTGGTGCCATTTACGATCCTGGGCCTAGCTCGCCGTAGCGGCAGGCGAACGTAGCCCCCGCCGGAACACCCCGGCTCCCACCCGAAATCGTTCAGCTAGAGCGCTCCTCTTCGCCGCTCAACGTTACTGGTAACGGCTTGCATGCGTGACTGGTAACAGGTAATGTATGCGCTGTCACCGTTACAGGTAACAGGGGTAGTCCGCGAAGTGACCAAAGACGGCAACCGGCGTCGGCAGCAGGTTCGGCGACAGAAACTGCGCTCAGACGGACTCGTAATGCGTGAGGTCTGGATCCTGCCGCAGCACGCGCCGGTTCTGCTCAAGGTCGAGAAGCTGCTCCGCAAGCCCAATGCCAACCCGCTCATTCACGCTTTGAAAGGGGTCAGTACCGCCATGACAAACGGACCAGTCACCATCCAAACCCTGCTCGCCGACCTGCAATCGGGGGCGCTCTCCAGTTCCGCCCGCTACACCTTTTCCCTGGTGGAGGGGCTGGAACCGGTTGTTCAGGCAGTGGCGCATGAGCATGGCGACGTCTACGTGTACATCGCTGTTACCGGCGAGATTGCCATCGCGCAGGCCACCTTGTTCCCCGTCACCCGTGTCCGTGACACGGCGCGACTCAACGATCGGATCCTGCGGACCGAGAAGCTGTTTGATCTCGCCAACATCTCGATCGACGCCCATCCGGACGGCGAAGAGTTTTACGTGATCTACGGCGCGCTGCGCGCTACCTCGTCGTTATCCGACATTGAGTTCGAAATCGACACGCTCGCCCGCAACGCGGTGGATGCCGCGGCTGCGTACCGTGAGTTCGTGAAGTAATTCCTCTGGAGACCACGCCATGTCAAGTGTATTGAGCAAGTTGTGGACCGCTCTGCGCGGCGCTGCGAACGAGGCCGGAGAGGCTGCCGTGGATGTAAACGCGACCCGAATTTTGGATCAGGAAATTCGCGATGCCGACAACGAGCTGCGTGAAGCGCGCATCGCGCTGGCCGGCATGATGGGCAAACAGACTGTCGAGCGTAATCACCTCGCTGAGAAGCAAGCGAAGCTCGAGGAGTATGCGGGTTACATTCGTCAAACCCTCGCGAAGCAGAAGGCCGCCGAATCGGCCGGACAGACGGCTGAGATCGCGAAACATGCCTCGCTGGCCCAGGAGGTTGCGACCAAGTACGCGGAGCAGGAAGCGTTGATCAAGGCCAGCGATAACGTGATTGCCGAATACGGCAAGAACGTCGACGTGCTCAAGCAGAAAATCGCCGCTGGCGAGACTGCAATCCGTACGCTGAAGCAGCGCGCCGACACGGTGAAAGCCAAACAACACGTGATCAAGGCGTCGGCTGCGGTTGCAGCAGCCAGCTCAAGCACCGACTCTCGGGCGCGTAACGCTCTCGACAGTCTCGAGCGCATCGAAAAGCGGCAGGAGGAAGCTCTGGCGCAGATGGACGCGGCGAATGCTTTGTCCGCTGAGTCCACCGGGGAAGCCCTCGAGGAGCGGTTGCGCAAGGCTGGAGTCATTCCGAGCGCAGGCGCCGCCAGTGACGTATTGGCCCGGTTCAAGAGCGAAGGACAATGAGCCTCGGGACGCTTTTCTCGACGCTGGCCCGCGATGCGAAGGAAAGGCTCAGCGCCTCGCGGCCTCGCGAGGCGCTGCCCCCGGAGCCTCTGAAGCTGCGCCTGGGCGGATTTGTCGAGATCGACGCTCTGCCCTATCGCATGTTGGCTGGCCGTGCCAACTTCGAACTCGAGGAGTGCTCGCAACCCATCGCCGCGCGCGGTCTCGTCGATCTCAATGGCAGCTGGCTGCATCGCTACTACTTCGATGACGATGAAACGTGGCTGCAGGTAAAGACCGATGGCGGAACCGACGACGTCAATGTCTCCGAGTGCATCCTGTGGCAGTACTGGGATGTGAAGACGCCCGCCAACCAAACCGAACTCAAGGCCATCGCCGGCAGCAACAGCGAGATCGGACTGCCGACATACGAGGTTGGCGCGTTCACCTACCAACGTGTGTGGGGCGTCTCGCGCGGCCAGACCGAACTGGTGCCATTCATTGAGCAGGTGTTCGACAAGAGTCCGACCACCCCGAGCTTCAGTTGCCACCACTACGCCATGCTGTATCGGCGATTGATCGATAACAGCGAGCGCCAGGAATACGTCTTGATCTCGGTCGAAGAGTGCCCCGACAGCTTGCAGGTGGTTACCTCGATCGGCGTCGACCTGAATCCTGCCGATCTGTCGGTTACCTGAGGGAAGTCCAGCCATGTCTCATCCGTGGACATTGTCATTTGTGGGCCTGCCGGCCTTCCTGACCTACTTTGCCATCGCGATCGTCCTGCTGCTGTTGTTCGCGGTCATTTACACGCGACTCACCGCTCACGATGAGTTCGCGCTCATCCGCCAAGGTAAGTCCGCGGCGGCAGTGGCGTTGGGTGGCTCGCTGGTTGGGTTCGTCCTGCCGCTGTGCAGCGCCATCGTCCATTCCGTGTCGCTCGTGGATTTCGTCATCTGGGGCCTGATCGCCCTGGCCATCCAGATTGCGACTTTTTTCGCGGTACGCATCTTTCTGCCGAACCTGTCCCAGAGAATCTCCAACGACGAAATGGCAGCAGGGCTGTTCGTCGCGCTGACGTCGGTCGCGGTGGGTGCCATCAACGCCGCGTGTATGACGCCCTGAAGATGAACAACGCACGTCGCAGATGCTGGACAGTCTCTGGCTGATTGTTGGGAGGTCTCATGAAACGCTCACGCTCGATCGAGCTGGTCCTGATGGGCACGATGCCTTTGTTGCTGTCGGCGTGCGGCGATGGCCCGGCTCAACAGCCTCAGAACACCTTCGCCTACCAGAACCTGCAGCAGTGCATCAACGAGGGGAAGGTCAGCGCGGATATCTGCGAGAAGGCTTACGCGGATGCCGTGCAGGCCCAGTATCGCGACGGTCCGCGATACAACACCATCGGGGAGTGCCAGGCGCAGTTCGGCTACGACCAGTGTCGGCCGGTCCAGACGTCGTCGGGCTCCTGGTTCATGCCTGCCCTGGCAGGCTTCATGATCGGCCGGTCGTTTGGCTCGCATCGCTACAACGATCCTAACTATCAGCCGGGATACGCCGCGGGTCCATTCGGCGGTGGCTACGGTCAACCGTTGTATCGATCACGTGGCGATCGCGCGGAGTGGCGCACGGCGAGCGGCGAGCGATTCGGAGCGGGCGCCCGCGGACCGGCGAGCTCGTCGGTGGCCGAAACGCTTTCACGCGGCGGCTTCGGATTCAGCTCGGCAGCTCGCGCTAGCTGGGGCGGCTGAGCGCTCACGCGCTGACGGGAGACGATTTGTGGAACGTATCGTCATGGCCGAGCGTCCCGGTTGGCAACAGCAGGCCGAGTCGCTGGGGTTCAAGTTTCACTCTATCGATGGAGCCCCCTATTGGGACGAGTCCATTCACTACCGATTTTCCGTCGACCAGATCGAGCGCGATATAGAAAGTCCGACCGAGGCCGTGCACGAGCTGTGCATGGACCTGGTCAGCCGTGCCGTGCGCAACGAGGAGTACCTGCGCCGGCTCGCCATCCCGGGGCGGTTTTGGGATTTCATCCGCGACTCCTGGACGCGCGGCGATCCGCATCTCTACGGGCGCATGGATCTGGGCTATGACGGCCGCGGGCCGGCCAAGCTCTACGAGCTGAATTACGACACGCCGACCTCTCTGTACGAAGCGGCGGTCTTCCAGTGGGTCTGGTTGCAGGAATGCATCGAGCAAGGCCGACTGCCCGCCGGGACTGATCAGTTCAATTCCCTGCAGGAGAAACTGCTCCTCGCCTTCGAGTCCCTCGCGCCACACCTGGGCGGGCTCATGCACTTCGCTTCAGTCCGCGAGTCGCAAGAGGATCGCGCGACGGTTGAGTACCTGGAGGACCTCGCTACCCAGGCAGGTATCCGCACGCAATACCTGGCGATCGAGGACATCGGGCGCACTGCCGACGGTCGTTTCACCGACTGCGACAACCGCGTCATCGAGACGATCTTCAAGCTGTATCCGTGGGAGTTCCTGCTGGCCGACGAATTCGCCCAGTATCTGCCCACATCGGCCGCGACGTGGTTCGAGCCACCGTGGAAGTTGATTCTGTCGAACAAGGGCGCTCTGGCTCTTCTTTGGGAGCTGCACCCGGGTCATCCGAACCTGCTGCCTACGTTCTTCGAACAGGAATCGCCGGCGAGTCCCCTACCCGCCGGGTGGGTTCGCAAGCCGCTGTTTTCCCGCGAAGGCGCAAACGTCGAGCTGGTGACCGAAGGCGGTGAGCGGGTTGAAGTACCGGGACCTTACACTGACTTTCCGTACGTGCGGCAGGAGTATCATGCCCTTCCCAGATTTGCGGACAATTACGCGCTGATCGGTAGTTGGGTGATCGGCGATCAGCCGTCAGGCATCGGCATCCGCGAGGACAACTCCCTCATCACGCGCGACACGGCACGCTTCGTGCCGCATATCGTCGTCGACTGAGCCGGCTCCAACAGCTCGGCAAGCTCGGGAGATTCATCCAGCCGCGGATGACTGACGCAGACCCGTGTCCAATTGGGCGGCACTGCGCTCCCAAAGCCCACCTAATTGCACATCGATCGACTGGGGCTCGAAGTGTCCACAGCCGTTTACGGGGGTCGTGGTGATCTCGCCGAAATAAATCTTGCGCTCAGTGTCGTACAGGTCCACGCGCACGAAATCCATGTCCTTCCCGAGTAACTCCGCCGTCCGAAGCATCTCGGCCAGATGCCATGGCTCCGGCACGCCGTCCGTAATACGCGGAAAAGTCATCGTTATGGGTAATTCGTTCCAATGGCGATCGAAGAACGTACGCTCGTGCTTTACGAAACGCCCGGCATCGACCTGAATCAACTCTACGCGCCCGTCAAAGACGTAAAACCTGCAATCACTGGCCGGTTCGGCGCAACCGTTATCAATAAACTCCTCGACCATGACTCGCGGGACTACATGCTTGTAGGGCCACTCCCGGCGCAACCTGTAGTAGTCCGATTCTAACCACGTGCGGCATTGCTTCATCAGTGCGTCTCTATCGAGACGGCTCTTGTCGCGGACCACGTTGACCCAACCCGACCCATGACTGGGCTTCACTACGAAGCTGTTGGGTAGGTTGTCGAGGGGAATGTCAGCGGGCTCGCGCGTGACCCAATACAACTTCGTCAGTAAATGGGAGCCAACCCGCTCTGAGACATAGCTGCGGACAGCGTACTTGTCGGCAAAGCGCGTGAGTATTGAGCGCCTGTCAAGCGCCTTGCGGCGCGCGATCCATTCGTTGAACGTACGGGGTCGGATGAGGTTGGGATACCTACCGTGCTGGGTCTTGTGGACCCTCATGGCTACGTACAGGTCCACCAGATCGTCGGGTAACAGGTTTCTTAGTTTGGTTCTCAGACCCATGCGCACCCCCTCATCTTCGACGATGATATGCGCAAAGTCCTTGTAACGTGCGCCAGCCAGCGCACCCACTTACTATGGCTGGAATAGAATCTCGGGTTGGCCAACGACCCCTGCTGTTCGCATCTTCGCTTTAAGGTCTTGCGATTGCGAAAAAGCCTTCGCCTTTTGAACATCCGCGACGTCAAACAATATGACGACGTCGTTTGGATCGTCCTTGGACTGATAAATCTTGCCGTTAGTTATACCCGCCGCGGCGCGCGTCGGTTCGTGCTCGTCAAATGCCGGGCGCCATTTCGTAAATTCCGCAACCTTGTGGTGGATGGCCATAATCATGGGGAATCCCTCACGCGCTGGAGATAGTTGGGGGCTAGAGCATACTCCTGCCGCGCATTGACTGCTGTCTCAATCGCCGGTGGGGCCGACACTGCATCGCAGCATGACGACAGCGGATTGTCAGTCGCTGGCAGTTCTTAGCCGCAGCGCATTGCCGATCACCGAGACCGATGAAAGGCTCATGGCGAGCGCTGCGATGAGTGGGCTCAACAGCCAGCCTGTCAGTGGAAAGAGCACGCCGGCCGCCAACGGAATACCCAAGGTGTTGTAACCGAAGGCGAAGAACAAATTCTGGCGGATGTTTCGCACGGTTGCCTCGCTCAACTGACGGGCCCGCACGAGTCCGCGCAGATCACCTCCGACAAGCGTCACCTGCGCGCTTTCCATGGCGATATCGGTCCCGGTACCCATCGCGATGCCGACGTCAGCCTGTGCCAGCGCCGGCGCATCGTTGATGCCGTCGCCCACCATGGCAACGCGATCGCCGCGCTTCTGAATCGTGGCGATAGTTGCTGCCTTGTCCGTTGGACGCACCTCCGCAATGACCTCATCAATGGGCAGACCGGCCGCTACGGCGTTCGCCGTCGTGCGGTTGTCACCGGTGAGCATCACGAGCCGCAAACCACGTGCTTTCAGCGCCTGAAGGGCGGAGAGCGTGCTGTCTTTGAGTGGATCACCCACCGCAAGTAGGCCAGCCAATCGACGATCGACAGCCAGGAACATGACGGTCTGTCCGGTCTGGCGCAGTGCCTCACTCTGGCCGTGTGCAACGTCAGTGGCCACGCCCTGTGCACGCATCAACTCCGCGTTTCCCAAGGCTAGCCGTCGCTCGCCCCAAGTGCCGGTGACGCCCTGCCCCGTCACTGAGTCGAAATTTGTGACCTCCACAGGACGCACGTTGCGGGCGAGTGTGCCATCTACTATTGCTCGCGCGAGCGGATGTTCGCTGGCGTGCTCGAGGCCTGCGGCACAGGCAAGAACAACGTCGTCCGAGAACTCTCCCAAAGAGATAACCTGATTCAAAGTTGGTCGCCCGCGCGTGAGCGTGCCGGTTTTGTCGAGTACAACGGTGTGGATGTTGCGTAGGGTTTCGATAGCCTCGGCATTACGGAAGAGCACCCCCAACTGCGCGCCGCGACCGGTCGCGACCATGATTGAGATCGGCGTCGCAAGTCCCAGCGCGCACGGGCAGGCGATGATGAGCACGGCCACGGCATTCACCAGTGCATAGGCCAAACGGGGCTCAGGACCCAGTAGCCACCAACCGAGGAAAGTCAGGACCGCAATCGCGACCACGGACGGAACGAACCAGGTTGCGACCCGGTCGGCCAGCTTCTGCAGGGGCGCGCGCGAGCGCTGCGCTTGGCTCACAAGGGCAACGATTTGCGAGAGCAAGCTGTCGAGCCCCACATGCTCTGCCTCGATGATGAGCGCACCGGTCTGATTGATCGTGGCACCCACGACGGGATCACCCACTCCCTTTTCAACGGGCAAGGGCTCGCCGGTCAGCATGGACTCATCGACACTCGAGTGGCCGTTGACCACACGACCATCCACTGGGATTTTCTCCCCGGGGCGGACTTGAAGTCGGTCGCCAACGCGAAGCGACTCCAGCGGTACATCCTCCTCGTGGCCGTCCTTGATGCGCCGCGCCGTCTTGGGTGCGAGACTCAGGAGCTGGCGGATCGCGGCACTCGTACGACCGCGCGCCGCGAGCTCGAGCCATTCTCCCAGGAGTACGAGTGCGACGATGGCGGCGGCGACCTCGAAATACACGCCGAGCATGCCGTGCTCATCGCGCATCGTCGGCGGGAACTGACCTGGGACAAATGTCGCGATCACGCTGTATGTAAACGCGACGATGACTCCGAGCCCAATCAGCGTGTACATGTTGGGTGATGCGTGAACCACTCCCAGCCAACCGCGACGGTAGTACGGAACAGCGATCCACAGCACCACAGGAGCGCTCAATGTCAGTTCCAACATCCGCAGCGTCCATTCCGTGGAGGGCTCGTGTATGCTGCCAAACAGGTGCGGCATCATCGCGATCAGCACGACCGGAATGGCCAGCGCCAATGCCATCCAGAACCGCCGCCGGACGCCGCGGATTTCACTGTCATCCGTCGTCTCGGTCGGCATCAAGGGTTCCAGTGCCATGCCACACTTAGGGCAGTGCCCGGGTCCGATCTGGCGGATTTCCGGATGCATGGGACACGTGTAGATCGTGCCGGCAGGTGTCTCGATCGCCCGGGCTGCGGCAGTTTTAGCGTGGGTCGCAGGCTGATGCGTCTGACAGCAGTCCGAATGGTGATGTTGATCGGATCTGTTCACGTCGCATCCTCACCGGTCAGCGCCTTTAGGATAGGACATTCGGCTGCCCGACCGTGTCCCGGGCACGCCGCAATGAGCCTCGAAAGTCCGTCGCGCATACGCTCCAGCGCGGCGATGCGCGCCTCGACGTCCACGAGTTTTGCCTGGGCAGAGCGCTTGACCCGTCCGACGTCACGCCGCGCCGAGAGCGCCAGCAATTCCTTGACCTCCTTCAGCGTGAAGCCTAAGGCCTGTGCACGCCGAATGAATAGCAGCCGCGCAAGCTCGAGCTCGCCATACCGGCGATATCCGGATGCCAGTCTTGCGCGTGGCGCAAGGAGCCCATTGCGCTCGTAGTAGCGCACAGTGTCGATGCGAACGCCGCCGCGCTTGGCCAGCTGGCCGATTCCCAAGGCTTCCATGGGTTGTCCTCCAATTTTGCATCGCCAGCTTAAACCCGGGACCCCGGTCCAGAGTCAAGGGTGGTGCTTCCAGCGCATGACTTGCGCGCAGACGGGTCGGACCGTCTGCCACGAAAGGTCGTGAAAGCATGAGCCCCGTAGGTTGCGCGTTTGTACGGAAAGAAGCGAAACTGGGCGTCACATAAGGTGCGCTTCGAAAAGGATAGCTGTGAGCTGGAGAGCATGGTGCGCTTTCGCGGCGCTCGGAATCATCTGGGGGGTGCCCTACTTCTTCATCAAGCTGGCGGTGCAGGAGCTGTCGCCCTTCGTAGTGGCGTGGAGCCGCATTACGCTGGCCGCCTTGGTCTTATTGCCAATCGCGTGGCATCGGGGCGCGTTGCGCTCATTGGGGTCGCACAAGGTCGCCATCCTCGCCTTTGCCATAGTTGAGTTCGTGGTCCCCTTTGCCGTAATTTCGATCGGCGAGCGCTGGATCGACTCTTCAGTCACGGGCATCCTGATCGCCGCTGTCCCGTTGACTATTACGCTCATTTCGCGGTTCTTCGGCGTCCACGAGCGACTGGGAACGGGGCGCCTTCTGGGCCTTGCAGTAGGCCTGCTCGGCGTCGTGGCCTTACTGGGTCTCGGCACGATATCGACACCTCTGCAATGGGCCGGCGCAGGCTGCATGTTGCTGGCTACGGTCGGCTATGCCATTGGACCTCTGATTATCCAGAGGCACTTGAGCGAGCTCGATTCGATCGGTCCGATCGCCGCCAGCTTGCTGGCTGCCAGCCTATTGCTGCTGATGCCTGCAGTGATGACGTTTCCGCGGTCAGTTCCTTCGACTCTCGCGCTGTCGTCCATTGCGGTGCTCGGGCTCGTGTGTACGGCGACGGCGATGCTCTTGATGTTCTACCTGGTCAGCCATGCCGGCGCGTCGCGCGCATCGGTGATCACCTATATCAATCCGATTGTAGCGACGCTCCTTGGCATGTTGATACTTCACGAGCACCTGGGCGTCGGTGGCGCAGTGGCGTTCATATTGATTCTGTTCGGCTCGTGGCTCGCCACCCGGGGTGCACCGCCGGAGCACGAAGCCCGTAGAGCTGAGGCTTCGACTTAGAACACTGTGGAAACGACGGCTTTCTCCACGAGAATTGAGTCGCCGAACTCATGCGTGCGGTAGCCTTTAGACTCGAGTTGTTGTTCCATGCGCGCCAGGGTCTTCGCTGAGGCGAAAGCGCGCAGCATCTCGTAGTGGCTAGTGCCGTGTTCGTGAGTACCTGACAGCACCGCATCAACGATGCGGAGCCGTGTTGCAGGCCCTATTCTCTGGGTGGCTACCCCAGCTCCCGACGGAACGAGACCGCCCTCCCCTGCGTGCTCAAGCGCCCTTACCACCGTCGTGCCGACCGCAACAATGCGCGCGCTGCGCTCTTTGGCCCGAGCAATCGCCGCGGCGGTGGAGACAGGAATTTGATAGGGCTCGTCAAAAGGTAGTCGCGCATCGAGCTCGGCATCACCGGTTGACGACAGACCTGCCGAGTGAGTCAGCGTCGCAAACTCAACGCCCTTCTGAGTCATCGAACCCAAAGTGTCCCAACTCAGGACGAATCCGGCAGACGGTGGTTCGAACGCCACTGGATTTCCGGCAATGGGAGTCCAAGTGTCCCACAGCGCCAGTGGTTTTCTGACGTGAGCATATTGGATCGGCTTCCCGTGCTGCGCGAATCCAGCCCAGATGTCATGCGCGGTTCCGGCGAAACGCAACAGTATCAGGCGCGGATGATCGTGCACTTTCTCGACAAGGGCGCTCAGGGGGCCCAGTTGAAGGCGGTCGCCGGGCGCGACGGTCGGGGGTAACGGCCGGTCCTCCGTGCGGATTCGAAAGTCGCCGGTCCCAAAGAGCACCGCAAAGAAGCAATTGACCTGCGAAGGGTCGAGCGAGCCGCGGCCGGCCAAGCGCACTTCGACGGAGCGGCCCGTGGGAAGATGGGTTCCGAACAGACTCGCCGGCAATGTGGCTGCGTCGTTCGCGACGAGCAGATCACTGGGACGCAATAGGCTTACCAATGCGGAACGCGGCCAATGCTCGATCGATCCTCGACTGCGGATCAGCAACAGCTTCGCGTCTGGCCGCCGCTGAACGGGTTCACTTGCTGCGATCATGCACCCTCCGCCGAGCGAGTAATGCCAACTTCGGGTGATATCACAGGAAGCGCCGCTGCAATCACATCGGCAACCTCCCGCGCAGCAACCTCGGGACGCTTCAACGAAGATGTGTCGGCGTCCGGGACGGCCGCTGCGTGCATAGCCGTGTCCATATCACCTGGATCCAACGAAATGAACCTGACGCCGGAACTGGCCAGTTCCTGCTCCCATATCCGGGTCAAGTGGTGGAGCGCGGCTTTGCTCGCGCCGTAGGCACCCCAACGCCCGTACGGCGTTACAGCGGCATCACTGGAGACATTGAGCACAACCGAACCACCCTTTTCTCGCGCAGCGGCGGCCAATGACCCCAAAAGAGCCTTGGTCAAGCGAAACGGACCCATGACGTTTGTCATGAGCGCATGTTCAAAGTCCTCACACTCGGTGTCGGCCAACAATTGCAGAGGTGTTGGACCTAGATCCGATGCATTGTTGATGAGGACATCCAACCCACCGAGGGCGCCCAGCACTTGCAGCGCTATACGGTGTATGTCCTCCTTGCTGGAGACGTCCCCGATCACACCGTGGGGCCGTCCAAATTCTTGTGTTACGCGCACCACGCCATCCGCCTTTCGGGCGACGAATGCGACGTCGGCACCGCGGTCGAGCAGTTCGCGAACCAAGGCGAGGCCCAGGCCCGCCGTTCCCCCCGTAATGACCACGCGCCGCCCGGTAAAGGATTGCGCCGCGGGCGCTGAGCTGCCGGCCATGGACGTGCGCCGCAGCTGCAGGTCAGCAGATATACGATCACCGAGTGTCATTCCCGCCTCCAAGATGTGAATTCGAGCAACTGGCGCCAAGGTACAAGTTAAAGTGAACTTGAAGTCAAGTGCTGCGCTACGATAATCTGCGTGCATGGCCGATCTTCTGACCATTACCGAGGTTTCCCGGCGCAGCGGCGTCGCCTCCTCCGCCCTGCGTTTCTACGAGACGCGTGGCCTCATCAAGTCCGAACGCGCCGGCTCCGGCCACCGCCGCTACCAGCGGGTGGCTCTGCGGCGGATTGCCTTCATTGTGTTTGCGCAGAAGATGGGCTTGTCCCTGGACGAGGTCGCAGTCGAACTGGCGAAGTTGCCGGAAAATCGAGTGCCCCACCGTGCCGACTGGGCCCGGCTATCCAGTAGCTGGACACGGAAGATCGATGAGCGCATTGCGGAGTTGGAGCGCCTGCGCGCCGGGCTCACGCAGTGCATTGGATGTGGCTGCCTGTCGCTCAAGCAGTGTCAGTTGGCCAACCCTGCCGATGCCGCGGCTGGCCTGGGCCCGGGTCCGCGCTACCTGTTGAGCGGTGTCCGCCAGCCAAAGGAGTAAAGCTAGCCGGTTAGCACCACGTCCGTCTCGACAGGAAGGCTGAAGTACAGCGTAGTCCCCTCCTGAGGCCGACTCTCTGCCCACGTGCGCCCGCCGTGGCGGCGAATGATGCGATGTACGATCGACAGCCCAATGCCCGTTCCGGGGAACTGGGCTTGTGTATGCATGCGCTGGAAGACTCCAAACAGCTTGTCCGCGTACTGCATATCGAATCCCACACCGTTATCCCTGACGAAATACACCTGCTCGTTGTCTTGCCTGAAGGAGCCAACCTCGATCCGCGCGAGATCGCGGGTGGCAGTGAACTTGACGGCATTGGACAGCAGATTTGTCAGCACCTGCTCGAGGAGCGAGCTGTCGCCGTGACAATCGGGCAAGTCCGCGATCTCAAACTGCACGCGCCGATTTCGATCCTCGAGACTCGACGCCACACGCCGTGTGAGATCTGTCATGTGAACTAGCTGAGCTGCCAGCGGCTGGCGGCTGAAGCGCGCCAGGTGCAGCAGATCATCGATGAGATGCTGCATGCGTGCGACTGCTGCGCACACCTTGGCCAGGAAATCGCGCGCTTCATCCGGAATCGCGCGCGCGTAGTCGCTAACCAGGATCTGGCAGTAACCGTCGATGGCCCGCAACGGGGCCCGCAGGTCATGAGAGACCGAGTACGAGAATGACTCGAGGTCGGCATTGCTCGCCTCGAGCTCGCGGGTGCGTTCCTGCACGCGCCGCTCGAGATCCTGGTTCATGGATCTCAGTTGGCTCAGGAGGAAGTCCGCTTCAAAGGCGGATGCCGCTGTGTTGGCGAGGATATCCAACGCCTTCACCTGGCCCGGGCTCAGGCGGCGCTGTGCTGCCCGGGAGCTGAATTCAAGAATGCCGTAGAAATTGCCACCCGACACCATCGGCAACGCGACGCCACGATGGCGGCCGCCGAAGGGCGGCTCAAATACGGCCTGCAAGGGACCGGAACCGTCCCAGGAGGACAACTGCTCGCGTGCGCTCGACACCCACTCTGAGATTGAGCGATCGTGCGGCAGAGACTCGTTCCCCACCGCCGTGGCATCGAGACCGTGCGAGCCCGCAACCCGCAGTGTACGTCCATCCGGAGTGGGCACCAGTATGCAGACGACGCCGGCATCATGCTGTTGCATTGCTGCCGCGAGCGTGCGTTGCACGATCTCGTCATGCTCCAGCCCCCGCGTGATCGCTCGCGCGAGCTCATAGATTGAGAGAGTCTCACGAAGTCGAATGTTCTCCGCCTGAAGCCTGCGGACCGACAGCGCACGGACGAGTACCGGAACCAGATTGTCGAGCCGGAAGGGCTTGAGCACATAGTCGAGCGCACCTGACTGAAGAGCCTTGACTGCCGTGTCAATCGTTCCGTGGCCTGTCATCACAATGCCCACGAGATCACGGTCGATCTCCTGCGCGGCCCGCAACAGTGCGATACCGTCCATCTCCGGCATCATCAGATCCGTGAGCAGGATGTCGAATTCGCGGTCGGCGAGTTGTTTCAATGCTTCGCGGGCGGAGGTGAAGCCGGTGGTGATATAGCCCTCCAGCTCGAGGGTCTTGCATAGTGCGGTCATCAATGCGGCTTCGTCGTCCACTATGAGCAGTCGTGCAGCGCCAGACTCGTTCATCCAGCCTCCTTCTGCGCGGGCATTCGCCCGCTCACCGTCGGTCCAGGGCATCGCTCGCGCGCTGCCCGTGCAACGCATGCGTTGCACCCCTTTGCGGCCCGGTCAGCGGTTGAGCTTCATCCCCGGTCAACTCCGCCAGCGCCGTCCGCAGCTCGATCAGCCTGGGTGGCTTGCTCAAGACCCGATCTACACAGGCCGGCACGTCATTTTCCGCGATCAGCCGCCGTCCCCAGCCTGTCAACAGGATCACAGGGGTCGCTGGCGAGCTGGCCTTGACCGCCGCTGCCACTTTGCGACCGTCCACGTACGGCATGCCCAAGTCAGTGATCACCAGCGCGAATGGCTCAGCGTCCTTAACCGCTGCGAGGAACGTGTTGATGCCGTTCTGCCCGCCGTCGGCAACCGTGATGCTGTGGCCATCCCCTTCCAGAACTTCCCGCAGAGATTTGATCAGCATCGGATCGTCATCGACCAACAACAGCCGCAAACCGTGTCTCGTGCGCAGCATCGCCGGATGATGCTCGGTGGTGAGAAAGCCCGACGCTGCCGGCGCGAAGCACAAACGTACCGTGGTGCCTTCGCCTGCGGCGCTGTCAATCTCCAGCTGTGCGCTGTGCCGACGTACCATGCCGTAGACCATCGCAAGGCCGAGGCCCGTGCCGCGCTCACCCTTGGTGGTGAAAAAAGGCTCGAGACAGCGGCGCCGCGTCTCCTCATTCATTCCCACTCCCGTATCGGTCACCTCGACGTACACCATCGGATCCACATCGTCATCAGGCTGCAATTCCGACAATCTGGCGCCCGTCCGCAGCGTCACGAGCCCGCCCTCGGGCATCGCGTCCACGGCATTGAACAGCAGATTGGTGAGCGCGTCCCGGATCTCCACCTCCGCCCCCATGATATCCGGCAAATCGCCGGACAGCTCGGTTTGCAATTGGATGACGATTCCCCGTTGCAGCGGCATGTCGCTCCAGCGCGCTCGCGTGAGATCGATGACTTGCTCGATCATACGGTTCAATGCGACCCGGCCCAGATGCATATCGGGCTCACGCGCACGGTAGAATTCGCGCATCCGCGCCACGGTCTCTGCCACATCCTCGATCGCACGCTGGATGGTGATCAGGTAGCTGCGCGTACGGTCGCTCAAATTCGGCTCACGCTCCAGCAGAGATTCGGTATAGAGGGTGATCGGCGAGATGGCGTTGTTGATATCATGTGCGATGCCGCTCGCCATTTGCCCTAGCGCGCGCAAGCGCTCCTGTTGCAAAGCCGTGTGCTGCGACTGTCGCAATTCGTCATAGGCGCGCTGCAGATCCCCGTGCAGTTGAGCTTGATTCGAGGCGAGCGCGACATGCTCGCTCAGGTGTCGCAAAAACTCGCACTCGGCGCTGCTGAACGCATCCGCCGGTCGCCGTGCGACGACGAGTACGCCGAACACCCGCTTTTCGACCAGCAACGGCGCCAACACGAGCGAGTGCAACCCGGCACGCGCGAATCGCTGCGGAAACGGAAACCCAATTGCGTTTACATCCGGCTCATACACCAACTGTCCTGTCACGCATCGAGACAACCCATTCTGATCGATAGGCACCCGCAACTGCTGGCTGAACTGTGGCTCGAGCGCATGCTCGAGGCTGCGCGCACCGATTGCCGCGACGATCAGACTTTCGGCATCGGTCGTGGCGTCGTACAGGCACAGACAGCCGAAATCGATCGGCAACTCGTTCTCCAGATTGCGCAATACGACTTGAA
>Ga0307511_10000593_pt1 | contig 38756 bp, 42 predicted proteins | sample 13_EM_MG_FD_200266 | JGI IMG/M metagenome (GOLD analysis project Ga0307511, IMG submission 200266) | Populus trichocarpa ectomycorrhiza microbial communities from riparian zone in the Pacific Northwest, United States - 13_EM | ecosystem: Host-associated > Plants > Roots > Unclassified | place... | reverse complement strand
AAGGTCACGCGCATCACTCCCTCCGACCGAGAATCACCTCACCTCACCCTCCCCCCCCACAGAAACGCACTTGAGGATGGCACGAGAAAAACTTCACTTGTCGAGACGCGCTTGTTTGGTTACTTTTTACCCAGGGTTGATCATCTCTTGCGGCGTATGTATTCCGAAAACGTTAGGGGGACCCCTCGTTACGTTCAGGCGGTTATCAGGACTTCTCGGAAATAAGCGCTGTATGTATGGGCTCGTTCCCCCCAACAAACACCACCGCGTTCTCCTTCCTTCAGCCTCCATGGTGCGCAGTGCTCGGACTCGGTGACAAAGCGTCTTGTAGCGAAGGGGCCGGTCGCTGTCTCCGGGCATACGTCCGCACACGCACGGCCGAATTAAATCCAAAGAAGAAAAGAATACCCGGTCATTAAGGACGATAAGCATTGCAGGTGCGGGGATGAGAGAGAAATCAACTTGTTCTGATGGTCGTTCCTCCTAACAAGTGGCCCGTCGCCACCTGGATGCCACGCACCACATTGTCAAACCTTGAAGTGAACGCGGCCTCGAGCACACCCCCACCCTACCCCATAGTCGACTCTCTTTGGACCTTCCTAAACGAGACTTCCTTGTTCTCCGTTTGTCGTAAACTCTTCAGGGTACCGGCTTCTAGCGTCCACCATGCCAGAGTTCTTTAATTTTCTCTATAGCCACACCAGACAGGATGCGGCGTTCTCGTCAGAGACACAGAGGTCAAATTTCGCTGAATGGGCTGCGGATAGACGCTACACGTGTCGCATCGTGGAGGCAAATATCCTGCCTCGAGCCACAGATTTTACGTGAGAGAATGATGGGCGGGTCATCGCGGCGTAAGATGTGCGCCTACAAGGAAGCCAGCGCAAGCGGTGTCCGAGCATGTCGACCGGTCGACAGATAAGACACAGCGGAGTATGGATTCAATGCACGACCGGTAACTATTCTCGCGTCTTGGAAGGGGAACAGATGATACAGCGATGTGGGCGTCTTGGGATGACGGCCGACCGCGGCGCCTTGGTTGTCGGAGATCTTTTCTAATCCGAGTCGCTTGCATTCACTGCATACATACAACACCCCGGCACGGTGTGTGGGTACTTTGATGAACGGATTTTCCTCATTAAATCGTGAGTAATCCAGGGTAACTGGTGACCGGTCGGGGCGAGGTCCCCTTACGTTCAGTTCTTTTGCGCTCGTATGGGTTTTCCGCATTGGGAAGAGAGCGTGGTGGGGGGGAAATCTCAGCCACTCATACTACGTCCGTATCGCATCGATCATCGGTTCTCACTCGTCCCCGAGCTCCTTTATTTCCTAATTCCCCTGAAGATTATCACCACCATCGTCCCACTGATAGGGTTTAGAGGGTGACGTTAGCAAACCACCGTTCCAAGAGGGTCTGAACTTCGCGAGGTTTATCTACCTCCCCCTATTCCAGGGTAGACGGTGACAAAAACAGTTAGCCTCGATGATCGCCGGGCAGAGACTCAAGTGCGTACGTTGTGTCCGGCGCCTTCCACGACGACAAACGTTAGCAACGGCGTGCTCTTCAGCCAGCCCGTTACAGACCCATCGATGATCCAGTCACGCTTCTGCGCGGCGGAGAAGTGGTCGCTTCCACTCCAGTCCAGTGCGAGCAGCCACTTGAAAACGCCCAACCAGTGACACACCCCGTCTAGCTTCCCGTTGTAATAAAGAATCCTGATGCCTCGTTCCAAGAGGCTCTCGAGGTGAAGGTGGGTCGTAAACGACTCCAGATCGTGGGTTCTGACGAACGATTCGTAAACGGGCATAGAAATGAGCGAGAAGTTCGAGGTCTCGGCCCCAGGGTCTACGCCAAGCGACTTCTGAGCATCACCCGTTCCGAGGAACCTGATTAAGTGACTTGGAGGTTGTCAGTCACCAGCAGCGTCAGAGTGACGCAGTGTCCGACACATACTCTTGTGCCGGGAAGCATATAGGGTCCAACCAGTCGCAATAGGGCTTCTCGACGTTTGACGTGTCACGGCCTGAGGATGTGAGGTTCTTTGCAGTGTAATTAATAGCGAATTTCAAAATCGTACCTGAATTTTGTAGGGGAACGAGGAGTTCGTTCGTGCAGGACGCCACGGAGTCCACACATGCTGAAGAACTCTGGTTCATTTGGCAGAACGTCGTGATGTTGAACTGGCACTGAGGAAGCTACAATGGAATTGTAAGTGTATGTATGACATCCACTTGAATGGCCCATACGATCTCCTTCATGTGGGTGCATGTGCTGCAGGAAGGTCAGTGACAGAAACACAGCTTTCGTGCGAGCGTGCAGCACCTTGCGTTCAGGAAGGGTGTGGTGGCAGACGAGGTGCAACCGACGTCGTACCCAGCCGCAACAATTTGGGCGAAATCTGTAAATGCATCTTCTATGGAGATGGAGGCGATCGCTATTGGTGGCAACCCCGCCTCGACAAGTCGAGGGTTGTGGGCCAGAATCTCAGTCGCGAACAGGGGAATGTACCTTCCCTACGCCCACGTAGGTTTAGCCCATAAACGGAGAAGGAAAGAAAAGGCCTTTCGACTCACCGCATAAGATCCTCCCGTTACGTGGAAGGTGTTCTTCTGGTACTGGCTAAAATGGTCGAAAAATACAGCGAGAAAAATGGCAACATCTTTGGCTGCGAGCTCCGTGGTGTCCTACGGCGTGGTGAGCCATTTGTCCACATTTTACCTGGCGATAAAGGCGACTCACGACCGTCTCCTGAGTGTCAGAGTAGGAGAATCCAACTCCGACGGGCTGGTCAAGGAAGATCATGTTCGTCGTCTTGGTCCATGTGTACTGGTTAAGTGCGAAGCTCCCATCGTCCGTCACCATACATGGTCCTGGGGGGAGGGGAGGGGAAGGGGTAGGTGGTCAGCAGGGCGCGCGTAGAACGGGCGGGAGGATTGGTACCAACCGATGGAGTCCTTGTTGAAAAGACTGTTCTCCGATGCCCCGCCAGGTCCTGTTTATTGTGGATAGACTTGTCGTTGACTATTAATCTCAAGGATCAGTTGAACTCACCACCGCTGACCAGAATAACTACATCGTCGTTGGCTGGCTCTCCCCCGCTCTCCACGAAGGTGAAGAAGAGGTGCCTCGTTCCTATGTCAACGTATCCGGTGTACGCCCTACAAAAAGCCGCACGTGCTTCAGAATTTCAGCTCGCACAAGGACAGGAATGGAGAGACAGCCGCACGTCTGGGTGGTTTCACAAAACATAGGTGATTTCATGACTCGTATAGCATACTCTGGAAATCCACGATGAACCAAGGTGTCAAAGCCGGCCGCGGCGGGTACAGGATCGTAGACTCGTTCTTCAGAACCCAAGAGAGGCTGACTGGTGGGTCCCCCTGGGTGCAACACGCCGCTAACGGCATTTACGAAGAGCGCTGTCAGAAAAACCAGCATGGTCAGACACAACGTCTCATCCGGCAACAACCGTTGGGTCGGTGACGGTATCAGCAACACGAAGCTCCGCGCGATGAGTCAACTCACCATCATCAGAAACTCCACCTCCACCCCGGTCCGAACCATGGGTGCCTTATGGGTTTGTAGGTCCAAGGTAAACCCGACCCCGGGACTATTCAAAACTCCATTGGTTTTGATGGCCTATGGGCCGAGGTAAACCTGTCCTCCAAGGCGGCGAGCGAACCAATCACTTCGTCTGGTCGGCTTTCCGTCTTGGATTCATTCCCGGGCCTGTAATTCCCCGTTTATACTAAACAGAGAGATCAGAATCAGTCGACCGAAGTTCGGAAGGCTTTGATTCATGACGCGTGTGATGGACAACATCCAACAAACCCAATTCCTCTAATGCAAACGAACATCCAACTTCCCACGCCCTGAAGTTGGCCGAGACGGCTTGGGACAAACAGGTAGCAGCAATTCCTCTGGCCTCTTGCCTTCAACGGCACCCCTCTATTGCGTCGGGCTTTGGTTTCAGGCTTCAAAGTTTCAAGTAGCTCGAGCTAAAGCCTCGCGTTTGTTGGATTCGGCCACCAATCCCTCAACCCATCGCCGGACGTTCGCGTTCTCCTTGCTGTTCCTGGGTATCCGAGTGGAACGTTCGAACGTTCGTCCTCTCGGCCGCCTTGTCTGCATGTCAACGGTTGAGGTGGATCCGCACCCGAGTTCCTATGCGGCAACAACTGGGCGCAATCTGGCTTGACCAACGGAGCAATCAATCCCAGGCATTTTTGCCAGACTAGCATGTCCCTGAGCTGTCACCGGTGCCGGCAGTTTGGGTGTGTATCGACGGGGGCAAATTGTCCTTGCTTGCGTGGTTAGGACGAGTCCTACGATACCTTGGACCATCCAAAACACGCAACGGTCTGTATGTAATCTGTTTTCACCGCGAAAAGTTCTAGCCTTCTCACACGTGCGGGTTCCACCCGGCTGAAGCTCCCAGGCTTTTACCTGTGTAACGAGGTCCCAGGGTATGGTGGTGAAGCGAAGCCCGTTCCAAACCACCACTCAGATCATTCACAGGTTTGTGAAACGATCGTTGGGCGTTATGTGGCCAGACCTGAGTTGAAAAATATCAGAGTTGGAAGAGAGGTATCGACAGATTCTGCAGGATAACACGCTCCAGCACTGGCAGCGCTCTGCAAGAGTGGAGAAATCCAACGGCGATCCTTTGATCGTACGATTAATTGAGGTAGGATAGGATCAGACTCTGCGGCCTGAAGAAACCGCCCGGGTTAATGGGTGTTCCTCTAGATTGTTCAGGTTATTTTCGAGAGCTATCCGAAGAAGTAGGTGGAACTGTTCACGGAGCCGAAGTACAATCTGAAAGGGTTCTGGCCATTCAGGTTGGTCAAATTGGTACAAGATAAAAGGAGAAAGGCGTGGCACAGGGACATGAGAGATGGGAAGTGTTTAGGATAGGGTAAGAAACAGTCCAATCTAACACTCACTCCACTCGAACAGTTCCACTGAGGGTCGTCGGATATTTTGTCCCACAGTCATATAGCACGAGAGACGAAATCCGTCAGATCGGATCAGAAGTGCTGGATAACACTTTCGTGTCTTTGGGCACGGCCCTCCCCTGCTGATCACGATAAGCACATTGTCAAGAGTAGCCTAATCAGCGATGGACACAAGTATACCCTGAGGATCACCGCAGTCGGGAACTTCTCGGCAAAGCAACATCATCCCCAGTGAGGGCACCTGGACGTGCGGGTAGTCGGGGGCTAAAACTCAGGCTTAACAAGCCCAATCAAAGGACCTATCCGGCCACCATCGGACTGGCGAGGTGTGCATCAGCAGCACGAGGTCCCTCCGACAAGGCGAAGTCACCACAGTCGGAAACCACCGCAGTCATGGGTGCCTCGTAGGTATGTAGGTCCACTTAAAGTAAACTCGGTCGGGGTGCTATTTCTAAATTATACGCGTACGCCAGAATCAGACCGATGCCGCGTCCGGGTGGGTGACCGTGCATTTACGTGTCTACTGTTTTAGTGACGTCTGGGCCGAGGTGAGCCTATCCACCAAGGCGGCAAACGAATCAACCACTTCGTCGGGTGAGTTTTCCGTCTTTGATTCGTCTCCGGGCCTGTACTTCCCCGTTTTCACTGAACAAAAAGATGCGAATCAGTCGAGCGAGGCTCGGAAGGCGATTCGATGGATGATGCATGATGGATAGCATCGAACGAACCCAATATTCGCCACAGACCAAGTTCGACGGCGCCTCCACCCAGATCAGCTTCGACGTCGTCTCCGATAACGGCAATCTTCCCGGCAATTCCTGGATTCTCGGGGAGATCAAGACTAGAGATCACGAGTTGGAAGAACGCCCGGGTCGGCTTCCCAACCACGGTCGCCTGGACGTCCGCCGCGGACTCGAGCGCGGAGACGAAGGGACCCGGACCGAGAGAGAGCTGATTAGAAGAGTCGCTGATGTATTTTGCCTTGTGGGTCGCGATCAAAGAGGGTGGTTCCGAGCTGGCGTATGGTGCTTCTCGCTTGAGAATGCGGAAAGCGGTAGTGAGGATGTCATAGCGAAAGTGCGGCGGCGACAAGCCGACAACCACAGAATCGTATCCTTTGTCCTCGGTAGGGTCAAACGATTCCGGAGCGCACTCTTCCCTAGCGGAGTCTGATAAGAGGAAATATGGTCTGGTATAGTGGAAGTGACCGATAAGAGAAACGATCAGGCGGAAGGGAGAAAAGCTCTACCGACCTCTTCAATCCACGATCTTCCAGTAACTGCCTGACTGCTCCTACACTCGTCCAGACTTCCTTCCGCTCCGTTTCTGGGGGGATGTCGAACCCGATCTGTCGAAGCTTTCGACAAAGCGAGCTGGTAGACTCTTTACTCGTGTTGCTGCAAAACCTAAAGGGAATACCGGAGGCTCGCAATCTTTGCAACGCCTGAATCGCACCCGGTAAAGGCGTTGTCTCGGTGTGCAGTGTGCCGGAGAGGTCAATAAGAAGGGCTCTGATCGGTTGAGAGGTTGAGATGACATGGTTGACAACTGGCAAACAAACGCTCGTCTGGGTGTCTTTCGTTGGGCACACCAAGTAGTATGCAACGACGACAATCGTTGCACTACTCTAGGCTTCACAAACGGCCAAAGTTCCTAGACCACACCGCAGGAAAAGATATTTTCCAGCGGGCTGCCTCAGTATCTTCTCTCCCACATCTTTTCCTTCCGTAACCTCCCCGAAGGCATACTGAGACGTTTCGCTAAGTGCGAAAAGCAGGGCAGTGTTTGGAGTGGTGTGCAGGATGCCTTATGTAGACCATAGGCCTATGGCATGCTGGTATCCCACCCAGCGTTAGCCATGGGGATGCTGTGTCTGGCCTCAATGTTCCCATCTACCGGTGCAGCTTGGGCAACTCCGGAGGGAGAATGATGATGGGCGTATCAGGAACGTGGTTCCGCAGGTAGGCCTTGCGCCTGTACCATCGTGTTCCAGGGGGTCGTCACCCTGGAGGGGTGCTTCATTGCCACACTGCCTGAGGGCCGATGGTAATACTAGACTGTGCGAGTTGTCCACGGCCCAAGCACCCGCAACCCCTCATATCACGGACGTTGGTATTTGAGCACCTGCAGCCTGGCAGCAGATAGCAAGCCGGCCGGTATTGTGGGTTCCTCGGGATTCGTGCCCCGAAGCTTTCGGCTGTGAGACCATCTGCCGTAGCGACGGGGAGGTGCGAGAACCGAAACGCATTGTAGGTAGCAGGGTGAAACTTTGACGCTGCCAAGCTCAGTGCCATCCCAGTGGAAGATGGGTGGAGAGCACTCAGGCTCAAGTGTTATCAGGGTCAGATTATACAAGTCCGTACCGGCGCTTGCTGATGATCTCAGTTTGCCATCTCCCATGGCCATCTTCAGTCTCTACATCTTCGATCGGTCAGCCCAATCCCCCTCGCCGCCAAATTCACAGAGGAAACTTACTATTCACGCATGTCCAGGACAGACACTGCACCTGCGTGTACTACCAAGACTGGCACCGATCTAGAAAGCCAAAACCGGCAGTCCCAGGCGGAATACTTCCAGCAGTCAACAAATCCCTCTCTCCGGTAACCATAACCGGCTCTCACGTCCATGACGAGAGTCCACGGAGCACGCTGTCTATCAACTCCGGAGTCGTGATTGCCGTGAGCAATGATGACCCCAACTTTACCCAACACCAAAATTCCTCGGCTTCTGGGGTCGGGGCGCAACCCGTGGTCGGGGGAGGCCAGTCAACAGGCCTTTCGTTTGACGAGGAAGCTAAGCTCGTGTACGGTGTCGTCCTTTCGTTAAGGAACATGGTCAAGAAGCTCTCCGGAAAGTAAGTCCCACCTATCATCTACTTCTCTCACGGGGATGGGTCATGACCAGGTGTTCATTCAGAGACGAGCAATTCGTCAACTACAAGACCTCGACATACAAACTTCACCTTTACGAGACAGTCTCAGGCTACAAGTTCGTGATGCTCAGTGATCCGGAGGCAGACTCTCTCAGAACCTCCCTTCATTCCATCTACGCCGGTCCATTCCTCGATTACGTTGTCCGTAACCCCCTCGTATCAATGGACTCCAAGGAGAGGGGTATAGACAACGAGTACTTCCGCGCTGCGACAGACAGGCTGGTGAAGGGCATTCCATTCTTCTCCTTGTGATTGCGATTGGTTCTCAGTCAGCTGGCATAAAGTAATAGACGTGGTATGTAGCAGTTCGAAAGCAGCTGAAACGGAAGTATACTGTACACCGTGCATGCAAGATTAGATACAACATGAATAACGATGGGGGGTGGAGATGCGTGTGGAGGATATTAATGGTATTGTGCGTCGTGTGCTGTCATGCGAGTTCCGAGGTCTAAGGTAAACAAGCGACAAACGTCCGTCGAGATCAGTCAACTTCCATGTCCGTTAACGGTGATCCAAGGGCTTCGGGCCCGGAACCGTCTGCCACGCTCTCGCTCTCGTCCTCGAACTTCTGACGGAGGGTCTTCATCAGAGACTTCTTCATCTCGTTCTCCACCTTGGAGTCCTGCTCGTCACTGTCTCCGGCGACTGCCTCGTCCAGGTCGAGTTTCATCTGGCCGAGTTTCAACATGTCTTCCTCCACTGTGCCACGGGTGATGAGTTTGACGACCTCGACGTCGCGCTTCTGGCCGATGCGATAGGCGCGGTCCTGGGCCTGTCGGTCGTTGTGGGGATTGAAATCCTGGTCAAACATTACAACGACACTGGCAGAGGTGAGATTGATACCCATCCCTCCTGCCTTTGTGGAAAGGAGGAAGACGGTGATCGAATCATCCTCATTGAACTCGTCGACAAGTGACTGGCGGACATCGACTGCGGTAGAGCCGGTCAACAGCAGGTACTTGATTCTCCTGTGTTTTAGTATCGCCTGGAGGATGTCCAACACCTGGGTGAACTGTGAGGGGGCGTCAGAGTGGTATTTGGAGAGTGGTTCGAGGAGACGTGCCTGGGAGAAAATGAGGACGCGACGATTTTCACTCATGTACCCCTTCAAGAGCTTCAGGAGTGCCTTGACTTTCCCTGCTCTATAGTAACACTCTGGATCCTGGAGGAACTTTTGCGTCGACTAGAAACCAGCGTCAAAATGCCGAAAAACTCCACAGCCGATGCCACAGACCTTGTAAGTTGCCATGTAGACTTGAAGTTCTGAGTCCGTCATAACTTCCAAATCCTCCCTGACGTACTGCAAGACCGCACCCCGCGACTTGAAATCCGACTCCTTCAAAAGGACCCTTGCAATTGAAGTTACGGTTTCATCCGTGAACAACGAGCGGAATAGCATGGGGTGGGAGGCCGCTTTTCGCAAGTCCATCAAAACGTTCGCGCTGTTCTCGACATACTGCTTCTCCTTGCGACCGTTTGCTTTGCCTTTCTTTGGAGCCTTCTTCGCGGGTTTGGTTTCTGCTGAGTCCGACGGCTCTTCGGTGATATCCATGACAGTCTTACGCGATCTCCGTAAGGCATCGTTGTACAACCTCTTCTGGAGCGCAGTCATCTCGCACCATTCGATGCGTTCGAACTTCTTAGGGAGATCCCCAAGGACCTAGGCCAACCGTCAGAACCAAGTGGTATTATAGGTCGAGCTGTATACCTGATCCTTGCGTCGACGCAAGACGAACGGAGTCATCATTTTCTTGGCTCGGGAGACCCGCTCCTTCGCGAGCATAGTGACTTTCGCATCGCCCTTCGACTTGAATATTGTGCGAAGAGACTCCATATTTCGTGCAAATTGTTCGGGAAGGATGAAGTTCATAAGGGACTACCGGGCTGTGAGCTCTAGCGTAACAGTGATTCACAAATCCCGTGACTCACCACTAGCTCTTGAAGGTTGTTTTGGAGTGGAGTCCCAGTTAGCAACAGCCTCCACTGAGCCTTGTACTTGAGGAGGCACCGGTAGCGCTCAGATTCAAAGTTCTTTAGCATATGTCCCTCATCAAAGACGCAGGTCTGTTGGTTTGGTGTCAGACAAACTGCACCAGGGGCAGGTCTGGGACTAAGTACGAACCACCCAAGGGATCCTTTTGAAAAATTTGCGATCCCTCTCATCACCTTGAGCAAGGGCGTACGTGGTGATCAAGACCTCCCATCCATCCTTAACCTTTGATCGTGTGGTATCGAGAAGCGTTTGTCTGAGCACGGGTCGGTCTTCCTTGCCAGCGTAGTAAGTCTGGACAGATATCGTAGGTGCGAACTTTGCGAACTCCCGGCACCAGTTCTCCAGAGTGGACGACCTAATACGGGATAAGGAAGGAGGTCGCAGTGGGCACACAAAGCACTTACGGAACGACAACCAGGTGAGGTCCTTTAATCCCCCGTTCTTTTAACAGAGCAAAGAAACTGATGACCTGCACGGTCTTTCCGAGACCTGGACATCCTCGTGAGTGGAACTCGAAACTGAGGATCGAGGACGGACGCCTTACCCATTTCGTCGGCCAGGATGCAGCTCAACCCCCTGTTATACAAGAGGTGGAGCCAGTTCACTCCAAGCAGTTGGTACTCTTTGAGTGTAACAGAGTCGGACAGCAGCGATGGCTGAGAGAGGAACTGATTCTTCTTGTCCGGGTCGAAAGACGCGCGAGATCGAAGGGTCAGGGCGCCGTCATCTTGGAGGTCGTCGGCAAGAGCGGTCGATCCCTCTCGAGAGGCAACTTCCTTCCCCTTGTCGGATCCGGTTGAAGTCCAAGCAGCGATCGCGGACTTGAGTTTCGAGCCGATGCGTTCACACTCCTCGAGGATCCGATCTACATCAGCGTAGCCCGCCATGATGTCAACCGTGTCTTCGAAGACCCGAGGGCTAATGCCAGTCGTCCCGGCCTTCTTCTTCGTTTGGCCCAGTTTAGCGTTGATATCCTCTGGCTGCTTGAACGGCCGAGCGGCGATAATCTTCGCAGCTTGCTCTTCCGTAATACCTAGCACCCGGATGGAGTCATGAAGGTGTTTAGTGTTTGAGGAGGGGTGGCGCTTACCAATGAGCCCCTGCAGTTCTTCAAGCTTTGAGGTGTTGAAAAACTTGAGCGCATTTCTCTCGTATTCCGTTGGTTCAACCGGGACGGGGGACGTTCGCCTGGATTCATCTTCCCCGCTACCTTCTGCTTCTGACTCAGAGTCCATCACTCTCTTGATACGTTTCCTAGGAATGGCAATGATGGGACTGGTGGGTGAGTCGAGGTCTACTGGAGTATTGACTTTCGGTTGGGCCCTGGGTGGCGGAGTGGCTGGACATTGGTGCTTAACATCGAGGACGAGCCGGTTGGCATAGATAGAAGACTTTTTCGACTTTTCCTTTACGGCAGCCTTCTGAGCCTTCTGGGCCTCCTCAACCTCCTTCACGCGACCGGTTGCAGATGATTCCGAGCGGATGGATTTGGCGGGGGATACAGGCTCAGGAGCCTTAGGTTTCCAGTTTGGATTTTGCAGTAACCGCAAGGCTGCCTCTTGGTTACGTCGTGCCTCCTTCCACGCCGCATCGATCATGTCCGGAGGATATTGTGGGTTGGAGACCCTAAATCTTGTATAGACCCGCCTCTCGTCATCAGTGGACGAGTCAGGCGGATTACCAGCGCGGCGGGTGTTCGAAGGGAGCTCTGAATCGTCTGACGAGGACACGACACGACGGCGCTGGGCAGGCCTGGTTGCCTCGGGGGAGCTGAGGGTCAGGTCGATGGGATCGGGGGACTGTGGTCCTCTGTTGATGCGTTTGCGAGGGCGGGAGTCGTCGGAAGGGCCATCCACCGATGAGAGTGGCCTGTGGGCGTGTGGACGGTAAGATTGTCCGTTGGTAAATCCGCTTGGCGCGCTAAGCGCGTCATCACGGAAGTAGGGAGCGGGATTGGTGGATGGTCGCGATTTCTGCCACGAAGGAACGGGCACCGGGGAGCTTGGTGGTAACTGGTATCCGTTCGCCTTTTGCCTGTGCTGGGGTGGAGAATAATTTGGATGAGAAGCCCCGAGGGGAGAAGAGTCGGGGACAAGGATGTCATTGCTCGGTACCGGAGGAAAGTTGACGTTGGCGAAATAGCGTGACGAGACGACGGGGCCACGGGTGGCATCGCGAGACTGAGCGGGCTGTTGAGGATAATGAGGTGGATTCGTCGTAGACGATGAGGAGGAGGGATTGGGCATAGGGCCGCCCGCCTTGTGGAATCTAAGCGTTTCTAGTGCTGCCCGCTATCAGGAGAATGTCAGAGGGGACGACGACGGCGACGGCGACGATGGGCAGGCGACGAACCCTGTTGTGCTCGCTCTCTGCATCTACAGACATTTTATTCCCTCGATATCTTTAGACTCTAACGGGGGCACCTCTATATGTTGAACCAGTCGCCAGCCGGCGGATTCCAGGGGCAGTCGTTGGTGGTGATGGATAAAAGCGACTCAGTTGTGACAAAAACGCTCACGCTCCCGTCGGAGAAAGAAAACAGTGTGGCGCGAGATGAAATCAACATGACATTGGGCTGCTAATAACAGTGGACAGTATACATCCTACACACAAAAGGTCGAACAACAGTGTGAGATATCCAGTAAAGTCAACCATCTGTTCTCTCGTACGCGTGGGCGTGACGGGGGGTATTCCGAGAGATGAGGAGGGGAGAGGGAACAATGGTATGGTAAGAGACAGACAGGCGGAACGAGGGGTTGCGTCAGGATGGAGAGGTATGTCGACCCAGGAGATGGGGTGATATATGCAGATTATAGCAGGGAGAGGGAGGTGGTGGCTTGATATGGCAACTGTCCAACAGTGGTGAACGATTGGATACAGGGAGTGTTAGTACGACATCAGTAGCGGTACTCGGGAATCGAGGAACGGGGAGAGAGGAATGAAGGGTCGGTGCGTGTGGATAAACAGGGAGGTGCACGGATGTGAGATCGGAATCGGATGAGTGACGTTTACGGCGGTGGAGGATGGACAACGATGAACAACTGGGAACGTTGGGAGTAAATCGCGCTCTGGAAGAAACCAAGGGGCGTCAGAGTGAGCTCTGAGTGCAACTGCGGACATCAGTTCCGCTCAGTGAGCAGAAGGGTCACACAAAATGGTGCGATGTGTTGGAGTTATGCAAAAAGGTAGCAGACAAGAAGGCAAAAAGGAAGGCAAGTAATGGCAGTGCAAAAAATAGGATACCAAAAAGCACCCCACTCTGTCCGCGCTCATCGATACGCAGGAACTCTGGGCGTAGCGGTCAAAAGGGGCTCAGAAGTGAAAACCCAGGCGGATATGGTAAGAAAACCATGGGTGGGTAAAGGGGAATCAGAAAAATTGACAGAAAAAAATTAGGAGTATACCGCAAACCACTCTACATCCCTCATTTCAGGCCTGGAAACGAGCAACTGATTGAGATGGACGATGTAGATAGCAACGACACCACAGGTGCCGACGAAGGTACTCCGCCGAGTGGTTCAGCTCGAAGTAACAGAGTGCCCAGATCGCATCCAGAAGGAAGGACTGAGAGGGGAGATGATGGTCGTTGAGAGACAAGAGGTGTCGGCAATTGCCGCAGCCCCGCTGGTCCGTGTCAGGCCGGCGAAGCTGCGGAGGTACAGCACATCCGATTGGAACGCGCAGTTGCCCGCATCTTGTCTCGTCCGCTCACCATGGGATTCGTCGTCGATTTGATCATAATTCTCGCGGCGGTGGCGGTATCGTTGCTCATCACCGTTCCGATCGTTGGAGGTCTCGTCCGTTTACGGGCGAACTACAACCCCAAAGGTCTTCAACTGGATGAGGAGGGAGTAGTTCACCCGTATACGGGACCCCAACTCACCTCGTTCTTCGGTATGCTTGCCAGGGTTAAGAGACTTGAGGTGCGCCCATGGTAGATCCTGACCGCACATACCCTGACCCATTATCTTCGCAGGGATGGCCTGGGCTGTATAAAGGGTTGAGTGAGTAACCCATTGCCATACCTACCGCAGTCCGCTGATGATTGCAAAGTGCCACACCTGATTACGACTACCATTATGACGGCCTTCGCTCTCATATTCTACGACTCTGCTGGGCCTCGCCACCACGGAGTAGCCAACCCCCCAAGATCTGGGCCATTCGGTGTCCTGATGTACAGCATCTTCTGGATGATCATAACTCTCCCCGCGATCGTCATTAGCTATCGGTGAGTTCTATTCGTTGACTACTCAAAGTGAGCAAATGGCTGAGGGCGGTTCCAGCTCCGTGACTACACCCTATAAACTCCCTTACTTTGCTCCCAGATACTCCCTCCGTCTCCTCCTAACCCCCACCGAGAGACGGAAGCCATGGCTGCTCTACCTCACTCCAGGTCTTCTCCCCGCACAACTCATCGTTGTCACGTATGGCACTCTTGGTCTCCGAACCCTCCGCCATTTCCTCCTTCCGGGTTACCGCCCTGGCGCCGCCCTTCCGGATAGCTTTACCCCCTTGCGCTTCGGACTATACTTCATCGTGGTTATTGTGAGCACCGCAATCCTGTGCCCATTTGAAGTCATCACTACCAAGCTCGCAATTCAACGTAACCACGCTTCTGCCGAGTATAACTCTGTCTTGCAAGAGGAGGAGGGAGATACCGAGGAAACCGTAGAATATGCTGGCGCCGAGGAAGATGTCATTGGGTGTGTCCCAATTCCACCGTGGTCACGATACTCTTTTGACGCCCTGATTGCCTAGATTGCGCCACGAGAGAGACCCATACATTGGCCTCGTTGACTGTGCTAAAAGGATAGCACAGGAAGAAGGACCCACGGCCTTGTACAGGGCGTGGTGGGTGACAATGTTGGCTTGTATTGCGACCGCTTTCTCGCCTTAGTTCTGAAGTACTGCCAAATCACAATCTTACGAATGACATCTTGTATGCTCGCCCCACACCCACTTCGAGTTCACTGTGCAACACTTTGACGAGCCAGGAACCAGTGAGCTACGACCACGTAACATTCACCACTGTGTACGTTCAAGCTGGTTAAATGAGACATCTTCCATCGGAGACCGCAGGGGGGAGCACCGCGTGGGGGTGAGCCGAAGGAATCTTCATTTTCCCCTCGTTGACAATCGTTGTCCACAGGGTTGGGTCATGGGGTCATGGATAGCTTTACACAATTCCCTTTTCAGTTTCTCCAAAGGGTTCGGAAACCACGTTGAAAAATGGACCGATCGAGCCGTCAGGGCCCTAACACGGAAATCTAGTGGACGTCAAACATCCTTCATCGGTGTTAACGCCAAGCACCTGCCGGCTTCCTTCACGGTTCGCTGTGAACGATGCACCTTACCTCCCATACGCTGACCAAACAACAGAACACGTGGATACCAAGTCATCTTGCCTTGCGAAGCAGCATCGCTCCGACCCTGAGGACCCCGTTCCACATTCGAATTGGGATGACCATCTCGCCCGGTTTCTCACTGGGGCTGGTACCAGATTTCTTCTTGGGGCGTAAACGGTAGTGGATTGTGCACAGACGCGCCCCGGCTAGTTCGGCTTCATGTAGGGTCTCAATTGGCCATGGTTTTCTGGTGTACGATCTCGTTACGGTTCTCCGCTGCTGGCATTGGTGGTGACCAGGAAGGTGTGGAGGTGCTGAAATACATGCAAGTTCGGCCATGCTTCGAAGCCTGTTACCCCGTGCATCTCGCATTTTACGATCGATCGGCCTCGATAAATGTAAGAAGGAACGAACGTTGCCGATTATAAGGCTAATTGGGGTTCCTTCTAGACATTTTAGGTACAAAGATTCCTCAACAGGATCACCCGCCCAAGGCACCCCTGCAAAGTCCGATGGAAGGCACCCAACCCAACTAACTCACTCACGTTAAACCCCACAACGGTGGGATCCCCTTGCTGAGTAGATACGTCAGAAGCAATATTATATAGACACAACTGTCATAGAACGAGTGTACAACAACCATGCAAAAATGTGTAGACAGCAGTCCGTCTATTGTTCAGGCGTACTGTCAGGGAGTCAGTCAAACGGGGTAATCGCTCAGAGCAACGGAGTAACGGACCCTAGTGAAAGTCCCCATGGTCATGAAAGTCTCCTTCCGCTTTGGTCCATCTTTAGGAGTGTACAGAGACTTAACGGCATCACTCATGTTTGCCTTGCGTTTGGTCTCCTCCTCGGCCAGGCTAGCGGTAACCGCACGCGTGGCACTTGAAATACCCGCACTGTTGGGGTTGACCGTTGCCTTTCTCTTGACAGAAGGTTGTTCAGCATCAGCGGCGGCCTTCCGCTTCTTCCCTTTTGTCTTCGTGGGTTCCGCAGCGCGCCGCTTGACCATATTCGCATGCATCATCTCTTCTTCCTCAGGAGAAGGGTTGAGGGTAAGCACGTCTTGCGATCTGATGTACTTTGTACCGCACGACGGGCATAAATGGTACTGCTTCTCCAAATCCTCGGGGCTACCTTCGTTGGGGTCGCCTTTAGCCTCGCCCTTGGGCGAACCGCCGTCGGCTTGGGAGACGGTCTTTAGGCCGGCCAGGGAGAAGACGCAACCGCACGTGGAGATGTAAACGAAGGGGACGGAACCAAGCATCTCCTTGAAAGTCAAGGGGCAAACGAACTGGACCTTGAGCGTGTCGCCGTCAATCGGGGTGAGTTTATCCGGAGATGGGTTGTGGGTCAATGTGAGAACTTTGACATCCTATCCACCGGGGAGCTTGAACGTGAATGATGCGGTGTAGAAAGAGAAGCTAGCGCATCCACTCACCTTCAGAGACCTGATGTGGCCACATATGACTTCTCCATCCCCATACGACGATTTATCCAGAAGGTATTCCAAGATCGCATCCTTGTTGTAGAGCTTCCCAAGCGCACATGAGACTATGGGCTCTTGTAGTAATCGCTTTGAGTGGATGAGGACCAGAGTGACAGTATTACAAAGCGGGCGGACTGACTTTGGAGAGTGCACAAAAGAACCACCTGGCACGAGTCTGGTTCGCCTTGTCGGCTTTCTCAGCCTACGGAGCCTGGGATTAGTGAATGGTAAAGATGAGTTGAAAGGATTTTCATACCTTGGCTTTGGTGCGAACGAGGTCACGGCGGTCAGGGATACTTCCACCGTCATTACCCATGGTGGCGGTCGGATTTGAAGAGGCGCGTCCTCCGTCAGGCGAACTCCGATCTGGGTGCTGTCTCACATCACCTTGTGCGGGGTCTTGCGTCAAGGCTGTCCCAGAGACGACCAGACGGCAGCGAAATGCTGCAGGAATTAACTCATATGGACCGCATTACACAGCTACAAGATGAGATACAAAACGTATGTGACCATCATTCACTCCTCCACGATCTAACAAAGCGTATTCCCAAAGCTCTTGATGATAATGGCGAACAGCATAAACTACCTTACCACCAGGGCAAACTTTACCCAAGTCAGCTCGCAGGTTCCAATCACGAAGCAACGGAACCCAGATAAATTCGATGCCCCGGACGTATTTGAAGGTGTGCAACATTTTCTCCTCCACGCGACGTGTTCGAACCACCCAGGCGTCTTCGTGTGCGTGTAGCCAACAAGAAAGAACTTGCCGGAGATCTAGCTCTCAAGGCGAGACAGATCGATTACCTTCTCCAATCCTTGCCCCCACCAGAACCCGAAGAGAAACAGGTAGGCATCTGCGTCGACGCATTACACATCACTTACAACCCCCAGGCTGAACGGCTACAAGCCTTAGAAAACCAGATGGCTGAAGCCAACGAGGAGTACGTCCGTGCCGTTCGCCGCGCAAGTGAGTACCATATTTCGCTCTCCTGAATTCCCATAACCTACAAATCTTAGAGTCGCTGCATAAACAACTACGAGATATGTTGGACATTATGCTCGCCGAGCACGACATGTTACAGTATGTGTCCAAGTAGGTGTGGTATACCCCAGTGGTCTACCACCCCCCTTGCGGTGAAGAACAGATACTCAAAAGTACATTATACTCTATTCTGTATGAACACAAAGCAAATACAGTACTTGACCGACTACACCATCGTGATTAAGTAGGGAGGCTCGAGTGTGAGAGAAACGCGTGTGGGGTATTGAGAATGTCGCCCTGAGTTTCATATCTGTCCTCCAGCCCGCTGGAGAGCTCATCGTAGTAACCTCCTAAATCCTCCTGTTCCTCTTCAATCGTGTCCACCGCTGGCAGAGCCAATAAATCGGAAAGACCGTTCTCAACTACCACCAGCCATTGCGCAAGGTCTTCCACGATATGGGCCAATTCAGCGTGAGTGTCGTCACGGGATCCCATCAAGCCGCCAAGGTCAAGAGGGCGAATCGGAGGAATGAAGGGCTTCCCGTCTATCCCATCGCCCACAAAATTTGGCGGTGGTTGTGAGAAGTCCAATGGTGGGGATTGTGATCGCGAACGAGACGGAGACTTGGTCGAAGCCGACAGCGAGCTTGATAAACTGGAAGAGAGGGGATTGTTCCCTGGGGTCTGACTCGTTTTGACGTTGGTGGTTCCAAAGGCGGAAGGCGATGGGGGAAGTAGATCAGCCATCCCTAGCTGGTGTTCCGAAGTCAAATGAGGAACCTAGGCGGCGGTTATGGGGTCACAGCATGGATAGTAGTAACGAGGTGGACAAACCTTCAGGACGTCCCTCAAGCCGGGAATATTCGGCGATAGGAAATCACTATTACCACTGACAGAGTTTCCGCTCCTCCGACGCTGCCGAACTAGAGGTGGGACGGGAGGGAGTAACGGCGGGGATGGCACGGTCTCCATGACTGCTACTGATGCTTGCCTTGTGATGTTAGGCCTCAGCGGGGGTAATTTCGGTCCTGAGCGCAACCCATCTGGACTATTGTTTCTTGTCCGGCGCAGGGCCAAAGCGTTGTTCGGCGCAGAGCGCGAACCTGATGGACTATTTCGTCCTGAGGGGACAGCATCGAGAGAGTGAGTGGATTGGTGGGTGGGTGCGGTATGGATGCGGTCCAAGGAATCTGGTGTGGGAGGTCGCCGACCTCTCCCTAAGGGAAGGTGTAGCGGTCTTTGCACACCTGTAGGTAACCCATTGGACATTGGGAATCGATATTCTCCAGGAGATGGAGTAGGTTCTGCCTTCCCGTCATCCGACTCAGCGGATTTTTCATCAAGAGGGGGGTGGTGTGACGTGGAAGGCGACGGGAACTTCGCTGAAGGAGCCTTCGGTGAATTGGTCTTTGGTTTTGGTTCTGACAGTTTTTCAACATCTGTAGTTTGTTTCGGTCGGGGAGGGAAAACAAACCCAGGGCGGTGAGTATGCTGGGGGTCATCGTGATCAGCTTCACCTAGACGTTTCAGTTTCCTGGCCGTCCCACTTCGCCCCGGGGTTGTAGGAATTAGCAGTGGAGGCAGGGCTAGTGTGGGTGATGGGTATTGGAACGGGACAGGGGTAGCAGGAGATTCGTTATTATCCGAAGACTCCTCCTCCGGGAAAAGGGACCTGAGCGAAACCGGAACCTTTGAAGACGGTGTGGGTCTGATTGTAGAGCTCTGCGCTGGAGCCCCCAGGCCAAGTAGGCCAAGTGAAAAGTCTTCCTCCCTCAATCCCGACATACTCCTGACGGTATCGAACTGCCACGCATTTGATAGTGACGATAAACGATTATCGGGCCTGTTAGAGGGTTAGGTCGCTCCATTGGCAAAGACGGGTAAAGGCAGACGGACTGGTTTTCTTCATCTTCCCAACCAAGCGGATCGGCGAGGCTGGTCCTCGTACCGCCTCCCTCACTCCAGGCGTCGTATCGAAAAAGCATTTCTTTCAGAATAGCATTAGAGGTTTTCCCCGCCGTCTTTATCCACTTAGTTCTGGAGAGCTCTTCTGCCGGGAGTCGCTGTAGGGTGGTGAATACACTGTTCACGAGCGGTTGCAAATGCACTCACATCAGCAGAAGATTCCTTCAAGCACAGCGCGACAAAATCCCGCATGTCTTTGCTCCCTTCGCCTTCTATCAGACGTGGGGCACGGGTCCGTGGAAGGAGTTGGAGAACTCTGGCTGCGTCCAAGTTCGAGTGCGGCGGGCTTCCCTTTGCCATCTCGTAGATAAGGATCCCCAAACTCCAGATATCCGCCTTCGTGTCGTAATTAGGGACAGCCTGGGCAACCTCTGGAGCCATCCAGTACGGGGTTCCGATGAACGTGTTCCGCTTGCTCGTCGCCGTCGTCAAGAGTGCAGACACACCAAAGTCACAAATCATGACCTTCCCAGCCGCAGTTATGAGGATGTTGGCGGCCTTGATATCCCGGTGTATGATGCCCGAACGGTGGAGGTAAGCCAGTGCTGCGAGGACCTCGCGAACGACGATGACCGTATACTTCTCCTCCACGATCCCATCCGGACATGCCTTCATGAGTGTGCGCACGCTCCCGCCCTGAGCATACTCCATAACGATCCAAACGCGGGGTCCATCCAAATAGCAGCCATAATACTTGGTGACATTCGGGGCGTCGCGTAGTTGGGTCAGGAGAGCCACTTCGCGCTGGATGTCCCCAACGTCATCGTCCTCGGTGTCGAGGTTTATGATTTTGAGGGCGACGACGTTGCCGGTTGCGATCTCGATGCCTTTGTGTACGGAGCCATACGCGCCACGGCCGACAGTTTCCAGACGCTTGTAGAGTTGGTGGACAGAGGGACCTGGCCGAGACATTGGTCAGTGGCCAACCAGACAGGCGATGACGGACAACAAACAGGGCACGCCGATCAGATTACTCTGATCGCCACCGCGACCTCCGCAATCATGGATGGGGACGCAGACCACCTAAAACTGACCGCTGACGACGAATGTAGCGATACAGCCTCTGAAGACTCCAGGATGAGCGTAGACCCCAAGTACGAATGATTTTCCACGCATATATCCAGGTGTTAACCTTCACTTCAGGGATGAAGCTGTTCACGGAATCGAAGCCCTTGTGCTGTCTTTCCTGACACAATTAGACAGTGCTCTTAAGCAGGAAAAGACCGAAGAAGGCAGAAGCACCCTTACTCAGCCCAAGCCAAAGATTGAGCTTCAAATTGCCAACCGGACTAAACAAACTCAAGATGGGTACGGATCGGCCCGTGTTACCTTGTGGTTCTTGAACTAAACCTGCAATTCAGTACCACTGCTGCACGCACGTTAAGATTTCCCCATAGGTCGAAATCCGCAAGCAGCCGACCGTTCGGTGCGTTGCGGCCTCGTCGGCGTGTACTGTTCTTTGATTCCGCCCTCAAGCCCAATTGTTCAGAATAATGGATCTCGTTCACGAAGCAGTCACGAACGAAGCCCCCGCGACGAAACGGTAATCACGATAATGTTGCGCGTTGACGTTGACATTATATTTCGTATACAGAGACATATATTATCGGCATGCGTCGTTATTCAAATCGCAGGCAACAGTTGACCGGGTAAGAAGACTGTACCTCACGCTCGTGATTTGCCGAGTCATTGGGACCCGTAGCTTGTCGACGATCTGGCAGCGACATTCAACGTAGGGAGAGCGGACCTAAATGTGGTGGGTAACCATCCCATGGGCTCTAGAGTGTGCGCTGGCCTAACGCGGTGCAGCGCGCGTCACCCAAAGGGCTCTTGTGTGGATCGTGCATCCAGATTAGACTCGAGCATGGCGATGTGGTCGCTCCTTCAGATAGCGAGGTATTGGTCGGTTCGCGGCGTTGATAGCGACTAAGACTTCTTGACCTGTTTCTAGGCTTGCCTGATCCCCCATGCAGAAGACGTCGCGGCCTTCAATGTCGACCCTGAGCTGTCATGGGTGCTGATTGTAGAAAAAGAGGTGAGTGTGAATGACCGCGTCTAGCGGCGTTTCTCATCGACCGGTCCATTTTACGTAGGCGGTGTTCCAAACATTGTGCAGTTCGGAATTCACGAGGCTGCCAGAAATAGGCAGAGGGGTCATTCTGACGGTGCGAAAATACGTACACACGCACGGTTCATGACACTCTAGAGATCACACAGGGTAAAGGTTTCCCCGACGTCGCGACAAGAGCCCTGGTCAAGGCGCTGGCTGGTAATCTCCCGGAGACGTTGGGTCCTTCAATCCGCCTACCGCTTCTCAACTGATCGCCCCCGCGCTATAGGATTCCTATAATGGCCCTTGTCGACGGAGACCCTTCCGGGCTTAGCATACTCTCGACCTATATGAGTGGTTCGACCGCCATGCGACATGAGAGTGATAAGCTCGCAGCAGGTGAAAGAATCAAGTGGGTTGGGATCCACCTCAGCGAGCTTTCGAGGTGGGCTATTCCGTCGTGCCTTCAGATGTCTAGGGATTGGATTGATAGTTTCCAGATTGGGAGTTGGTAAAAGTTCGTTGTTGTCCATCACAAGCCATGACGAGAAAAAGGTATGTCTCAGGCTATTTATTTTTTCAGGAGGCAAAGGAGGCAACTCTACCAGGCGATGAACATGTTACTGCACGACGCACCCCCTTACCCTGATTCATGGAGGTAAGTAGTGGCGAACCTTGTACTTGCTCGGGGCTTTAAAATTGTCCAGGAAGGAACTGGCCCATATGTTACACTCCCGTCGTAAAGCGGAGATAGAAATACTCGCGAATGCACACCCTGACAACTCGACGCTCCCTGGCTGTTCTGGACAACCCCTGTTCTCGTACTTGGTCAACAAAATTTCGGCGGCTATTGATGCATGTGGTAGTTAAATGAGGTGTGGCTGCCATATCTGTCCCGTCTGGCTCCAGCACTTTGGTGGTTAATGGCAAACATTGTTGTGAAAAGAGCAAGAAAGGTGGTGGCGAAGTAGGTACATCACAAAGGCGAGAAGGGTACATTTGTCTTTTGTGATAGTGGGAAAAGTGGAAATGGGGAGTGAACAAGCAAGTAATGGATGAGCGTTTGAACAGAATTGCGAATGGGTGAGATGAGATCCACGGTAGGGGTGGGTAGTTCGGATAGTGTGTATCGCAGGGTGCGGGATAAAATGTGCAGAGTTTACGGGGAAAATAGGAGTGGGAATGGGGTCGCACATGGTTCGGGGAATCGAGAGACGGATACATAACGAGATTAAAATATAGTTACCTCCAAGTTTGGTTCCTCCAGAGTGTTTGTCAGGTTGTCAGATAGTGATGGGTCAGTCGTCCTCGGTCATGTCCGCAAAGCCATCCACGATGGCGGTCTTGCTTTTTTTCATTGCAGCGACGTCTTTTCCTATCGCGCGTAGCTCTTTGTTCCAGACCGCCCGCAACTCTTCCTGCTGCGTGTCCATCTCCTCGCCTTCGGCAATAACCTGTTCACCAACACCCAACCCTCTCAAGAGCTCGTCTGTCCTAACGCCTTCCACGAAAGCAATGGCAGACGATGCGCTTGCCTTGGTGCCGCAGCTGAAAGAGATAGACCGCCCAAGAGCGCGCCGACCGGTTTTGGAAGGGGTTGAAGGACCTGTTGATTCCTTCCCGACGATTCCGAGAGTTTCCAACATACTGATAATATCGGCGAATTCGGTTCTGGAGACAGGAGAGAAGGCGTCGTTTGATTTGGATAACAGCTTCATATAATAACCATGAAGTTGTGTCATATCGAGGGTGGACATGCGAGGAGTGGTGTTGGCACGCTTCAGAGCTGACTTTCGGGGGCTGGCCTTTACTGAGGTCTTTGCGAGGACGGAGGAGATGGCAAGACCCTGCTCTTGCCTCTTGAAAGCAAGTAATATTGCCAATAACGACAGCCGCGCCTGTAAACCGAGTCCAGCGACCTTCGCGACAACCTCGCTTGAGCTGGCGGTGTTAGTGTTGCGGGAGGCTGATGACGTGGTGGTGGACGGGGGGGCATACGACTTCAGGGCGGAGACGATGTGGTTTGGAGTCACGACAGGGACTGGTCCATCGAGAGTAATGTCAGTGGATGCCTTGGAGGCGGAATCAATGGCACCGCGGAGGACTTCAAAAAGTGAACGAACATCCCCGGCTTGAGCAGCTATCTTCTTAGAGAGTAGTGTAAGGGAGGTCTTGGGGAGGAATTTCTCCGCCTGCTTCAGGTGTACCGTATCACTGAACAGGGGTTCGAGCCTGGTCATCAAGATGCCCACGAGCTGCTCGGACGTATACGGGGAGAAGTGAACGGTTTTCACACCGGCGATTCCCTGAATGTCGACCTGAGACGAGGTGGATGTGAGAGTGTGGGTGTTCGCGATGGAAATGATCCGAAGACGTGAGGGGTGTGCTTGGGCAATGGAGAAGATAGAGGCAATCGATTGAGGAGACGAGGCGATGTGATCAAGCTCATCCAACACGAGGAAGCTGCGGTTGTTAGTCGGGGTCGTTCGTCCGAGCAACCTGAGAACTTACCACTTGGAGCTGTAGGTTGAGAGGAGTTGGTTTACTCCATCAATGCCTTTGAGGGCCTTTCTGGCCTTCGCGTTGGAGGAGGAGAGTTCATCGGTGAGCCTTGACCACAGAAACTCGACATCGTTCAAAGCCATGCAGTTGATGGTGATGACCGTAAAGGTGGGCGGTATAGTAGATTCAGAGATGACCGAATTGACGACAGCAGTCTTGCCAGTGCCAGGGGACCCCGAAATGTACAAGGAGGTACTTTGTGCGGACGCGGGGTTCTTGGTTCCTTCCACGAATGACGTGATGAATTCGCTTATGAGCGCGCGTTCGGTGGCGCGACCTGACAACGGCGACAAGCCATTCGACGTGGACCTAAGGAGTGCACGGGCGCGAGCATAGATAGGAACCAGCACGGATGGCGGTGTAGGTGGGGGGGTGGCAAGCGTCAAATGGAAGAGGGTAGAGGAAGGCGTCCTAGTGTCCAGACTGGAGGTTGAGAAATGCCTCCTTGGGGCTGTACCGGGAAAGTAAACAAAAAATCAGACATGCTTGAACGACAATCAAACGCGCGTGGCTCACTTCGAGCATTCCTTGGGGAGGTATTGTTCTCTGTAGCGGTTCTCCTGAGCCGCCTCGGAGACGGCGACTCTGGCAAGGGTGGTATGTTTTCCTTGTTTCCATCGGGGTTCAGGTCAGTCAACGTGCTGGTGGTCTTGATTCGCTTCGCGGTCGGAGTGACCTCTGGGGTTGGTAAATCCCGAGGACAAGAAGGAGAGTCGGAGGAAGACTGGGATCGTTTGCCTAGCACGGAACCCTGCATGACTGGCTACGATGGGGAATGTAGCGCGTCCAGGGTGGTGTTAAAGGATAGTTGCACTGGTGTAGGGATCAACTACGCTGTTCGTACACCGTGGAGAACGATGTCGACCGCGAATAACGCGCTGTCGATGATGGTTGTGGTAGAGACCAGGGCTTGGTCCGGGTCGACCCCGCGCTTTTGATCACCGCCATTGGGAGGGTGGGTGGCCGGATACGGAAGTCACGTGCGTTTAATCCAAGGCTAACGCGTCCACCACGGTGAATCTAGTTTTACGAAGAGGTGATTAATGCTACCGGCCCCTTCCCTTTCCAGCTCCTTGTCTTTCAGTACCTCCAACATCCGAACCTTGGTGGGGGTCGACGAGGTCAATGATACAGCTCTAATCGTGGGGTTCCCAACGTACCAGGCGTGACACTCTTCGTTTGAATGCCGAGTAAAGTTCCTCCAGTGCTGATTTCGCTTGGTATTCCTCGACGCGCCCACGGCGCAGTTCTCCAGCTAGTATCCCCAATTCCATCACGGTCTCCAAGCACATCCTTAGGGCATCGCCTGCGGCCTTCTGACCCGATCTCAGTAGGCAGGCGATCAGTATATTATCCAGCACGCTGGAATGGTACCGTGTGAGCTCGAATATATCAGAGAACCTATGCTCGTTGTGACATTCCTTGGGGGTCGAGAGTTTGAGTAAGAATGAATCGAAGTGCCCTCGGATCGCCGTGTCGTAAACGTATGAACACAACTGTGCGACAAATGTGTGAGCCAGAAACCTGAAATGTAAAAATAGGGTGTTGGCGTTCGCCAACGTGTCAAACAGTGGTCTTCGGGGTGACCTCGAGAGGCGGTGGAGCATTCGCACGACGTTCTCCACTGGAAAACCGCTTTCAGAAGGAGAATATGTCCAAGGATGACGTTTACAACCCACCCCGAAGAAGACGCAGATTGAACGCGAAGATCCGCTGGTACTTTGAGAGGACGTCGGGCCCAACCAAAATCCGCAGGGGCCGAGGAGGTTGGTACTCCATATACAAAAAGTCTAGAGCCCTGTGGAGAACCGTGGACATGATCGGCATTGGCCCAAGGAAGCTACCCAGGGAGAACACCTACTCGATCGCTATAACCGAGTCAGACACACGTAGCCAAGGCGAAAACTGTTGGATACGTACAGGAAGGATCCAACCACTTGTCTTGGCCCTTCCCACTGGGTAAATCTCGGATCGCGAATCCAATCCTCCACTCCGATTCCTCGTAAGCACTGGGAGTTGCCAACTTGGAGCTCTCAGCACTTGGCCGCATCATTTCCATAGCATCCACAACGACTGTGCGAAGGAAGAACCCAAGGTCCGCACCACCTGGTGGCCAGCTGTCCTTCTCCAGTAGGCTTGCGGAAAGGCCAACAGGCCAGACGTTATCATCAGAGACGAGTCCGGGAGCTCCTTTCCTGCTCCCTCTTGCAGCCAAGGACCAGGCGCTCTTTCGACCACTCGATGCCCAATCCTCCGAATCAGAGAATAGTGCCGCAGATAGCTTTGATTTGAACGAGTGAGACGCAAGCAGTTGATATGATCGGAGGACTGAGAGGTGTGAGTGGATGTGCAGGTCAACTGCGGGGGTGGGCGAGAGGGAAGTGAGCGGGGTGAGAAAAACGTCCAGGACAGCTTGGGAGAGGATTGAAGCCTGTTCGGCCAATGGGCCAAAGACAAGATTTGTGAGATCGCCGATCGTGGGGATCACCGCTGGCAAATGCTCGGGGAAGTTATCCATGAACCTCTTTACTGGTTCCAATAGTGAGGGGTCGGTTCCATGAGAACCCGGTTCCAAGTCGTAGACTTGCAGCCCAAGGAGCTCTGGTTTGTACCTTACCCCACCTTCGCCCGCGTCCGCCCGTCGTGGAGTTGTAGGTGCCGGCAACTTTGAAATCACGGACTCGAGTGGTACCCCCGACCACGCCGCTTGAACCTCAGCCTCGGTCCAATACCACTCTATTGGCGAACTGTGAGCAGGTTTTGATAGCAGGTGGTGGTCTGGAGAGGCGTCCTGGAGGATCATCAACGATTTTTGTGCGCCAACAAGGGAATCTTGGAGGGGCCTTGAGATAAAGGCTGGGTATTTTTGAGCCATAACATCTGAGAACTTGAGATCCTCGTATCTATCTCCTCCGTCGGATTGGGTCCCTTTGGATTGCCGGTCCAGAGGTTGCCGACTTCCGCTATAGGCGATGGCGGAGCATATAGTTTGGAGATAATGTCGGGACGTCAACGTGAGGATGAACGCAATTGCAGCATTGACGAGTGTGGGTGAGGAACATTCGAAATGGCGGAGACAGTGTTGGTAGATAGTGGAAAGGAGATCGGTGTTGTCAGGTATTGGAGGATACTGGTCGGGCGATCGATCCACTCCCTGGGACACATTGTGAGCTTGATGGCGGGGGACCCTGCGATGCACTTACCCGCCCACATACGTCAGCACACGCGGTCAACATATTCGCAACACCTTCGCACGCTGCCCAGACGGCGTTGAGAGAGGGGGTTTCATTCCCGTCCTTACCAAGGCAGTCCATCACTTTTGCTCGAGCGAATGCGAGCAAAGAGTCCAGCGCGTGGGAAAAGGCGTGCAGAGTGGGGCTCGCGCTTTGAAAGTTCGATTTTAGGCGGGGACGATGCAAGGACGTGATCAGACGTACCTCCGGCCCAACAACCTCACGAGGACTTCCAGGCGTCTCGAAAGTGCCCCGATTGTCAAGAATCGAGATAGACAACTGGGCGCCATCAGGACCAAGCATCTTTGGAAATGGAGGACGCAGACCTCTGTGTTATCGTTTCGTCTCTCCCGATGATCGATAGTACTCCGTTCTTGTCGCGATGTACACCCCTCAGGATAAAGCGCTCCTGTTGGGGATCCCAGATGTGAAAGTTCGAGGTCGCTCCCATCAGTGTCAACTTTAGTGAAACGAGGAGCTCCGATTGTTTCACATATATGATCACTGTCGCGGCACTCGAAAGTTGCGGTCTGACACTGTCCAAGAACATGGGTGGGGATGATCATTGAGCGGAGTTATGTCTATGACGACATACAAATGGCGACTTGCAACAAAAACGTGAGGGGCCTGTTCCGAAATGTATGGTGAATGCATCGCGCTTAGTTTTTGCGAGGGCTGCCATGTGTCCCACGATCGAAGGTTCGTCTGGGGGGGGGGTCAGAAAGGTCCAGGTTTTCGGTCGAGAGGATCGCACTCCATGAAATAGACCCCTATCGCAAACTCTCTGCCACAGGTGCGCTGCGTCATCAGCGCGAAAAGAATCAAATGCGGGTTGCTTCGCGGGGCGGTCTGCTCCCTGCCTGTTCAAGAGAGCCGATTGAACTGGTGGGACCTTGAGATCGTCGAGTAGCTTTAACGTCTCCATGATGGGGTTCTGCGGCTTATCCGCCAGCCTCGGGACACAGAAGCGCGCATTTAAGGGCGGCAATTCCGCCACAACGCGGGCTGGGAGGAAATCGTGCGCGTGGTTCATTAACAGGCGCGGGGTGTCACGTCACGTGCTTCAGGTCACAAATACGGCAATACCTTATGGCGTCCCTCCCTGCTGTTCATCAATTTCTTGGATCATCGCCGCCTCCCACCCTGGGACATCCCGTCCACCCGGCTTGCACTCCTCATGGCGACCATAACCCATGCTCCTCTTGTATCGCGGACCCCCTCGCTCACACTTCTCGACTCGCCTGTCAGGCTGAGACCCGTCACCAAACGTGCTCGGTCGCCTGTTCCAGCCGACCAGGGCCAGGTCCAAGAACATGCGATCAAGAGACATAAATCGTCGACCACTACCAGTATACCCACGTCTCTCGTGAACGACAAGGAACGGAGGAAGGCAGAGAAGTTGGAGAAGGAGGCTGTTTGGCGGGCAAAGTACCTGGAGCACTTTCCTCGGTGGATATTCTTTTTCGACCCTGACGGGTTCGACCAAGACACCACCGCGATGCGGAAGAAACTAATCCGTGCTGTTCAGTCATTAGGCGCAGTGGGTGTCAACTGTTCCTATCAGCAACGATCAGCTCATTCGTTTTCAGTTGGTGGTTGACTCTTTGACTGATGAGGTAACCCATCTCATCACCGATGTGGATCCAAACTCGCCTGGTCAGGATTCTCCATCAAACAAGGAGAACAACCCAAGTTCGCGCATAATTGCCACCCATTTGCTGAAAAGTCCTGTGAAGCTTCGGGATGGGTAAGTCGTAACCTGATGCTTTCTCTAGAGACTTAGCCTCACACCCCCGGCACCCCCCAGCGAACTCGTGAATCCCGAGGTCACCAGTGTTGCCGCGTATGCCGTCTCTGTCGGAAAGAAGGTCTGGAATGCGGCGAAACTTGCGTCAGTGATCGAGCGCTGCCAAGGCGGCTCCCTGACGTCCTCACACCAATCCCGGACAATCGTGGCTTCTGCTAACACAACCTCCACCAAAAGCAATCATAAGTCGCTTTCTCAGCTTCTCGAACACGAACGCCTCCACGGAACTACCACAGAACGCGATCCAAATTCCAAGCGACACGACTACACTTATTTCTCCAAGAATCACTACTTTGTGCTCGTCGAGGACCTGAAACAGGAAATCGCACCGATTGCCGCCCTTCAATACCCCATCACCAAGGGAGCAAACGGGGCGGACGCTGGGACGTGGCCCGTACTTCACTGTCATCCCAAGGCACGTGGCCCCTTCATCGAGTTCGACGAACGGGAAGAGAAACGGTGGCGAAAGGCCGAGAACGCTGAGAAAGAGAGAGAACGAGAGCGTGAACAGCGGAGGAAAACGTTCGAACAGAGGAGACGATCCTTGAAGGAGAATCAATTCAAGGCTCACCATGATCTGCGGAGAACGGTTTCGATGAACAACCTCCATCGTCGTGGCATCCTACCAGAGGTCATTCCAGACGGCGATCCTGATCACCTGGAGTCTGCAAACGCCTCCGGCTACCTTGCATCAGGAGGCTACGTTGCTGCATCGGGGAACAGCGTCGGAATCACCTCGACCACCGGAACAACATCGGCTGCTACTGACGGCAGTCTCACGAAGCTTCAGCTTCCTCCGTCACTACGCGGGAGATTGCAACAGGAGGTAGTAACGTCCCGCCGTTTCGGTGGTCCGGGAAAATTGAAGGAGAAGGGTGACATGGGGCCGCCCGCAGAGATCCCCGATCGTCGCGGGCTGAGGAAGAGCAGAAGCACGAATACCCTGCGGCTACCCAAACGAGACGAGGGCAGTAAGCCTGGCTACTGCGAGAGCTGCCGTGTCCGCTTCGAGGAGTTCAAAGAGGTTAGTCCGCACTGCCTACTGTCCTGGCGGTTTTGATGAAAGGTTTTCCATAGCATGTGCAGGGGCGCAAACATCGCAAGTTTGCCGCTGATGATGGCCACTACGTGGAGCTGGACGCATTACTCAATCGGGTGCGCCGTAGAACGGTGGAGGAGGCGGAGGCAATACGCGAGAGTGATATTGTGATCCCTGCACATGGTGAAGAGTTTGAGACGCTGGATGCAACAAACGACTTTGGTACGCTCGAGGATGACGGGTTTTGGGGATCGTAAAGGACTTGGATAACTGCTTATGATATGCAACGGACTCTGTACGATTGGTGACGAGACTTTTTCGAAATTGATTTGAGAAAATGGTGCCTCCATTTCAACTATTACCATTTGGGGACATGGTAATCGGATGATGACTGGCTCAGCCGACGGATAAAGGTGCCGTGGTTCTGGAACCATACTAAAAGGGTAGACAAACGTTTGGACAATGGCGATGTTTCAGAAAGGACCTCGACTGGTTGGTCGGGTGGCTACTCGTGCGATTCGAGGGGTTCGAACGCGTGGCCCTTTAGGGAGGTACGTGTGAATGCGTCCCTTGGTGGATTCCATTGTAGAATGTTTTGCTGTGACTGATCTGCTGATCCAAGGTCACGTGTCACACACATACTTCCATCCTCTCCCTTCCCTCCCTCTCTTCGCTTGACCCCGCCTCCGCTCGTCCGCCCTCGCGTCGGTTACCCTCAGAGGCACTCCTCACCGACCCTGGTTCCTTTGGAAAGTCCACTTTCTCTACCCCACGCTCAACTTTCTCCCTGGCTTCTCCATTTCTCCTGTCGTGATGAACGTCCGCGACTCTGATGGCTCCGACTCGTTCGAGGGCGATTCCATGCTCGAGGACTCTGGTTCCTCCTCCAGAATGTCTAACCAGCAGTTTGCGATGGCCCAAAAGTCGCAGTGGAAGGGTAGGAGGGGGAAGCCGAGGTGCGATTATTGTCGGATGAATAAACTCAAGGTACGCCCCCCACCCTCACCGATAAACCTAACACCAATCGCATTTTCAATTAGTGCGATAGAGAACAACCTATCTGTAACCACTGCGCATGGTCAAGTCTTGGCGATTGCAAGTACACCCCGCTCCCTACACCTGCGCATCGTGGCATTCCCCGATGCGATCGCTGCCGACTTCGGGATTTGAAGGTTAGCCACACGTAATACGCCCCATAGCTCCCCTCCTAATCCTTGGCTGTCACTCTGTTTTAGTGCGACAGGAACCTGCCGATTTGTAACCATTGTGAGATGAACGCCGCAGAGTGCAACTACGCTCCAAAAAAGCGCCATAGGGTGCCTACCGACGGAAACGGTGCCGTCAGCTCACAATCAACGTCCTATGGGTCTAAAATCCCGGCGTTCCTATTGTCTGATATTGGTTCATCCAACTTTGCCATCCCAGAATCCCCCTCGTCTTTACAATATCCTCCCGCAATGCTCAAATTAACACCAAGAGGCCCACATTCAATCGACCCAATACCCGCTGGATCATCCCAGTACAAGTCACAGAACCACTTTCCATTCGACCCAGAAGTTCCTCCGTACCATCGATCCTCATCACATTCTCTCCATGATTCCGACTGGCGACGGCAACCACGATCGGGAATATCCGTCGATAGGTCCCGAACAGTGGACCCGATACCTATCGAACATTTGCCCATCGAGCCATGGAGCCACCCAGACTTCGTGTCACTGCCACGGGCAATAACGCACACAGTGCGGACTCTTAACGGGTCCGAGCTACCGGGCAGGCGAATCTTCGATAGCACATTGACCACCTTCCTGATGGGCCTTTCCGTTGAATTGCAAGAAACCGCCGCGTTTTCCCCAGCACACTACGCCAGCATCGCGGACAGCCTTTACAGACATGACACGTCGACACTGCCACCGCGTTTACGGTCTTGGACTCTCTGCCATCACGTGAGATCCGGATCGAGGAAAAGGCACCTGATTCTCGTCCCCCGTGAATCTTTTTATGGATCTTCGAGGGACGAAGAGGACACCGCAGCTGCCATGTACATCAAACAGGTGGACGAGGACAACGGAAATGACGTCAGCGGATCTAGTTCTTTTGAGCGAATCCCAGTGCAGTCGCAAATTTTCGACATCCTGTTATACGCCCACCGAGCCCATAGTTCCCCAACCTTTATGCTTGCCGACATCAGAAGGGTTGGCATGGTGAGTCAAATTTTGTGGGGTTCTCCCCAGCCAATCCCGATCAGGCCTTCTAAATGGAGCCGATCCGCTCATTTTTACCCCTTGTTAGGCGGGGATTACATTCCCGATGGCGGAGCTTTTCGTACGACTCTGTCCCTCGTGCAGATCGAGGTTCAGGAGTGGGAGTCTGGCCGATTACTAGACTCGCTTTCTGCATCGCTGTAGGTTTTATGAAGTGCATGGACGGGTGAGGTGTTTATAGTTCACGTTTACTATGTGTGATACTGCCTTCTCGGATTTTATGCGCTCGCTCCTTTCGTGCTCAAATCATCCTTCGTCCTAATTTCATGTCCATCCCCTGCCCCTCCCTCCTCTCCGTTCATTTCCCACATTCGGGTGTTATATTGGTTAGTTTACAGGCATCTATACATTTGTTCGTCTTTGTACATATCCGGATAGATATTCGATAAGCGACGGAAGGCGTGAAGGTGAAGAACGAAGATCCAATAAATCTATTGGCTCGAGGCGAAGAGTTTGGGAGAAATGGGCGGCGGCTGTCAGGAGTTCAATTCAAAGCTCGCGAAAGCCAGGTCGTATGAACTAAATTCGTAATTAATCTTGTCTGTTCTCCTGTACACCAAATCATCCTCCCTCCTTTCATTCGCTTTCGAAGGCGAAGTTAAAGCCAATCTGAAGGCCCGTTGTGCGGCTTCCACAGCGCTGATCCCTTCATCCTCTTCAGCGCTGCTGTTCCCCACGCTCGAGATGAAGAGAGTAAGTGAGAGCTTCGCTGGTTGGAAGATCCTGACCACCCGTCGAATGAGGGTTTGAAGGTCTGGAATGGAACTTGCTTCGTGGGTGGGGTGGGTGGGGAGGGGAACGTTACATTCGAAAGAGGCGTAAGACCAACCGCTCTCAGGTGTAACATGGATGGTGTAGTAGCCCTCTCCCGCCGGGGGTCTGTCGTGATTGTCCTCTGACAGTGGTTTGGACCATTTGAGAAGGGCGTTCGAAGAGTATCCGCATGGAGTGAACGAGTACGCGTCTAAGGTAGTGAGGTGGGACGGGAATATGTCGGATATCCCCGTTTGGAAGGAGAGCGCTTGTGCGTGGGTCGATGGGGTATTTTCCTCTCCAAACTCTGGTGAAAAGAATGGCTCAGATGCGGCGGGGGAGAGATGGGTCATCAAAATTTCGATCGTGTAGTCGCTCCCCTTAGATGGGTCAGACTGGTTCGTTCCTCCGGGATGGGATCTGTCAGTCGTCCCTAGGGCGACACCTTGCGTCACTTGGGGGGTTGTCATGTACAACAGCCAATGGTCACCATTGACTTTTCCGACGGTATAGGCCGCGCCATTAGAAAAGATAGCATCGAGGTATTCGACCTCTGCCTTCCATTCCTTGTGCGGTCCGAGCTGGCGTTCAGGGAACATGAAGGATTTTCGGGAGTAGAAGAATTGGTGGACGATCGGCAAGTTTGCATGATCGCGGGCGATCTCCAGGATGCGAGGTAATCCATAGAGATTGAGCGTCGTTCCGCAGGTCTTGAGGATGAGACGGTGGGGGGAGATGAAGAGCGACGATTCGCTGATAATCGGCAGGCAAAGTATCATACAAGTAAAAGGAGCGCAATGTTAGGTGTACGGCTGATCATGGATCCACGATCCAACCAGTAAAGGAGGGGCGACTGACCTGAGGAGATAAGCATCCATCTCTGAGCCCTCTATGACGGAAAGTACTTTGCATTTGACGATCTCGAGCATATCCTCCCAGACAGCCCGGTCGACCTTCCGCAGACCGCACTTGCCACCTTCCGCAGATTCGGAGCTCTCGACGTCGGCGGGAGAGGGAGCAAACCAAATTTCGAGGAGTTTTTCTGGCCCCTCGAACTGGGAGGACTCGGACGCAGTCATTGTTGGTGGGTGAGGAAAAAAAAATTGACGAAGAAATAGCTGTAATCGGACTTACGTCCACTTTGTTCGGCAACTGTCCTCATCATCGCACGGCCATGGTCAGACCTGGTCTGTTCAGGTTCCCCCTCCTTCGAACCGCTGCAATACGTTCGGTATTCCGGTTGAATCCCGCACCAATCCTCCCAATATCCTCCACCCACACCCAAGCTGGTGCGCTTCGGCCGGCTGCCAGCGCAGGCTTCCGCTACTTCCACCACTCCCGACCACGTCTCTCCTCCAACCCAGACGGACACGAGTACGAAAAGGACGAGTCAAAACTCACGCTTTCACAACGCCTAAAACACTTAATCAAATCGTACGGCTGGTATGCACTTGGCGTGTACCTCCTCATAGGCGCAATCGACTTCACCATGGCCTTTGCCGCCGTCAACCTGATTGGAGCAGAGCACGTCTCACGTGCGGCTGCTTCTGCGAAGGACTCGGTCTATGGGATATTCAACTCGCGACCACCGGAGCCAGGGAGGGAAGAGATGGACAGGGCGGTTGCGCAATCCCGGGCCGGTGGTCAGGAGGGGCTGTATGCGATGGTCGTGCTAGCGTGGGCGATTCACAAGACGGTGTTCATGCCCATACGAGTGGGACTGACCGCCGCTTACACTCCGAGGCTGGTCAACTGGCTGAGATCGCGTGGGTGGGCAGGCTCCCAGGGAACAAGGAGGGCTGCGGATGAGTTGAGGCAACGACTTCGAAGAGACCGAGAGTGAAGCATTGTGAGCCAAACCACCCGTTTCGTTCTCCTTTTCTTCCGCGTCCTGAAGGATTTGATTGTACAGATTTTGCCGTGGGGTGTTACAACTTCAATCACTGTCCTGCTACGTCATACGCCATTAATAATACATTAATACACCACCGCTTCAAGTTGTTCATGAGGGTGGGGCTTCGTCAGCTGCGAAGGACCTCAGTCAATCCCTGGTATGAGTCGTGAATGAGTTCGTTTCCTACCTTGTAGGATTCCCTTCTTGACAAGGTCATCCGGCTTGGGACGGTTTTGGAGTCCGTGATCAATTTTGTCCTACACTATCCCTGAGTCTACGAGCCCAACCTCATGGTAACCATCACGCACCTCAAGCTGAGCGCGCTCCAACTGATCTTTTGCAGCTTGCAAGGCGGGGGCAACCTTGTCATCTGGTTCCGGGTGAGCGTCTGGGGTGGGTGCGGGTTGGATGAATAGATACGAACCTCTGAGGATGTTCCTGTCGACCAATTCTTGTTTCTCCGGCCGATGGCCGAGGGCTTTGTCCAACTTGTCGACTGTTTCTTGATCAAGAGTCGGTTTTCGAGTTGGCTTTGGTCTTTCGGTGGCTGTGTCAGCTGTTCATCGGTGGGTTCAGGGTAAGATTACACGGCGATATGAAGGTGGGTACAGACACATAATAGTCGAGATAAGATGGGGTGAGTGCGGATGAAGTAGAAGGGAGATGATGTAGTCTCGGCGCAAGCCCGGATCCGGCCCCGCGGGATCCACCTCACGCGCGCGTGAGGGTCTTGAGGGAAAGTGACACTTTTGGTAAGGGTTCGGTTGACGCGAGTCATTTTCGTAATCGAGACAACAAATCTTTGTATACACTTCAAATTAGACTACAAAACAAACATAGTCCAATGTCACGCTTGTGATAGTCGACTGTTCCACCAGGCTCACTATCGACGTTCGCGGGTCCCATCCTACTCCCTGTTAATTTCACGATGCCAAAATCTACCATAAACCCCGTTAACCAATCTCCAGTCATCTCCCCACAACGAGAAACCCCACCACGGCCCCAAGTACCCCTAAGGAAGAGTTGGCCTCGGTTCAAAGAGAAGGTGAAGGTGGCGACGCTGAAAGACGAGACGAAACGACGTTTCGGTTACGAGCCTCATGAGTGGCAGCTCCAAGCTGCTCTCAAGGTCCTCGAGGGGAACGATGGAGCCGTCGTCGCCGGGACTGGGAAAGGGAAGACGATGGTCTTTGCCCTCCTCGGGTTGGCGGTCGAATTGTCGAAGAACAAGGGCTGCTATATCATCGTCTCACCCTTGAAAGCCCTGGAGGGTGACCAGGTATGCCGCATCTCTGAGCAAATGATGGCAGAACACGTTGATTAACCCGCTGAGTACAGGTTGCTCGAATGAAGAAGGCGGGCATTAAGGCTGCGGCCCTCAACGAGAACACCTCGCAGAAGGATGCTTCGAAGGCCTTGCACCGAGACAACGGAGCTCATTTGATATTTGCCTCACCCGAATACCTTCTTCACAACCCACGGATGAAGAAACTCTACGCCGATGAGGAGGCCCGAGCACGTATTCTCGGTGTGCTCGTTGATGAAGCGCATGTCATCCATGAATGGGCGGGCAACTTCCGGAAGGATTACAGTGAGCTGAAGACACTCCGAGTCATTCTTGGGAACAACGTACCATGGTGGGTCTTGTCGGCGACATTCACCAACCCAATCTTCAAGACGGTTTACGAAACACTGAGTTTTGGAACATCCCGCCCTTTCTGGGGCATCGACGTTGGCATCGAGCGCCCAAATCTTGCCCAGTATGTCCGGCCAATGGAGTCTGCTGCGAACAGCTACCTCTCGCTCATCCCGTTCATCCCTCCCGGTGCCCGAACCGAAGACGACATCCCAAAGACCATCATCTTCTTCCGATCCATTTCCGAAACACGAGATGCATGTCTTGCCATAAAGGCACTCCTCCCCCCTAACCTCCATCCATCCATCCAGCCGTTTGCGGCTCCTGACGAGGAGGAGACCAAAGAGCAACGACTTCAGGGCCTCAAAGAAGGACATGTTCGGGTGTTGTGTTGTACCATCGCGGCAGGGATGGGGTGCGATATTCCTGACATTGAGGTGGCAGTCATCTATGGGTTGGATTCGTTCGTCTCGTTCGTTCAGAAGGGGGGGAGGGCCGGAAGGGATGGGAGAGCTGGAGCGAAGATGGTATGGTTGGTGGAGGATTGGGTGTTTCAGGATGAGGGCGGGGGAAAGCGGATGGAAGAAAGACGTGCGAAGATGGATCCGACGACCAGCGAGTATATCCGTCGCCAAAGAACCGGCAGCTGTCTCCGGGATTTCATGAGGCAGGTGTTTCGACCGGAGCCGGAGGAGTTGGACCTTCCTGGGTTCGGCAGAAAAGGCACCTCTGAATTGAACGTCTCGTGGATCGTCAAGGAGGTGGAGATGTCGCCAGAGCCAGGCAAGTGTTGTAGCGCTTCATCCTGCCGAGCGCCGGGCTCAACGCTAAACGCCGGCTTCCTGACCGAGGCGGAGAAAGCAGCCGCAGAGTCGCGCCATCGTCTCGTTCTCAAAATCTTCAAGAGCGAGACATCAACTGCAGAAAGCATCCTTGGACCTCCGCCTGGAAGGAGTGGTATCCGGTGCCCAAAGGACGAGAAGGTCATATTCCAGGCGGCTCTCGAGAAGTGGCGCGACGATCACTGGAAATCTGTCCGCGACACAGCTCCAATGCTTTCGAGAGCCTGGGTGCTTGGCGAGGGCAACATCAAACGGCTTGTGGAACACCTTCGCCTCATCATCAATACAGACAGGGAGAGGATAGACAGAAAATGGGTCCGGGCTCTCATCACCACCGTCTCTGACGACGTAGCTGTCGACAGCTTATCGGCAACAATCCGGGACTTCCATGACGAGTTTTTCGTCCGCCTAAAGGAACGGGGTACTAGGTCAAGCAAACATCAGAAGACCTCTGGTTCTACCTCTCAGCAACGTCCACCGAGCCCAGAGGCGAGCACATTCGTAGAGGATTCATACATTGATCCCAACCATCCACCGTCCCAACACTGCGGCTCTGGTGCAAGTTCATCGCAGGGCAAACGGAAGCGAGTGGGGGGGTCGGAGGTCATTGTGCAGGTATGTGTCTTCCCTCCTCAACTATTGTGCAAGTGCCAACGACGGGACCGAAGCAGACTCGCCAGCTGGCTCCTCAGCAACTATTGCCCCAGTCGCCGCTCCAATTGACACAATTGACACAAATATTACCTGAGCCAAAGCTCGTTTCCCAACCACCTACCTTTCTTCCGCCTCTTGCTCACGTTCCAACCCGCACCTCACGCCCACATCAGCGGCTGGGCCTGATCCCGACGGCAGCTCCTGTATCACCATCGTGCACACCAGAAGCCATCTACGTCTCGGGTCCCCCCTCCTGGCCAATGCGAAATTCCCTCCCACCTTCACAACCAAATCCTATGGGAATTCCCCTGCTGTTTTTGCCCCGATTTTATCCCCCCCATCACTCCCAGTCTTTATCGT
>Ga0307511_10000591_pt1 | contig 38834 bp, 39 predicted proteins | sample 13_EM_MG_FD_200266 | JGI IMG/M metagenome (GOLD analysis project Ga0307511, IMG submission 200266) | Populus trichocarpa ectomycorrhiza microbial communities from riparian zone in the Pacific Northwest, United States - 13_EM | ecosystem: Host-associated > Plants > Roots > Unclassified | place... | reverse complement strand
AAGACGCGAATGCTTTATGATCCAATCCTGAATGCTATTGGAAAGACGCGCCGTGGGATAAAGATCATGGATACTCCCGGCGCCAAGATTGCCGAAAAGTTTTTCCGCCTTGTCGGGCGGCATCACAGCGTCCGGAGCGGAATGAGTTTCATTTGCCTCTTTGTCGATCATATCGGTGTCACCCCGGTACATGTCGAGTTGCCGCGCTTTTTCTTCGGGTGTCATCCGTCCCAGTAAATCGCTGATTCTTTGCTCGATCGGTAAGTTCGATTGCTTATAGCGAGGGTCTTCCGCCCGCACCGCACAGGTCAAATTCGTGAAAAAAATCAGGCCAATGAAAGATGAGAGGATTTTTGACTGCATGGCAAATAAGAGATGGCTGAAAAACTGGTTTATCCGGCTCAGCGATTCGACGTGATCAACGTGATCCGAAACAGGGCGTATCCTGAACAACCTTTTTATCGTTTGCAACTTTTAAGCAAACTCAGCTGGTCATTGCCCCTCGCTTTACTCACCAACCCGGGAATCGATCGTTTGGTTTTGGATCATTTCCACAAATTCCCGCAATTCCTTTTCTCCCAATTCTGAGACGGCGAGATAATTCATACCCGATTTGGTCCAACCCAAAACATGATAGTCGTTCTGATCGTAGAGACGTCCATGAAGCGACATCGCATCCGACGGCCAAATGAACAAATTAATGTAGTGCTTACGGCGCTGATAAATAATGGCTGCCACATTGCGATGATCCAAAACATCGAGCCGTCCCCCAATCAGTGGATAACCGGATGGACCGAGATCAACCACTTGCGGCGAGTAATCGAGCCTGCCCGCAAACCATGGTTTCACTGTGTGTTGATCGGTTGAAGCGACATCCATGAGATGGTTGACCTGCAGCGAGCGAACATGATTCGCCACCGCCTCCTGCGCTAGACTTGATGAAGCGGAGACTGAGAAGAGGTTAAATGCAACTGGAGTGATAAGTGCCGCAAACAACGCAATGACTGCAATACTTCCAAAAACACCAAGCTCATAAAAAGCCAAAGGAAACGGATAAGTCCATTTCCATTTCGGCTTGGCTTCTTCACGTAAAGCAGCCCGAATACGTGTTTTCAGAAATGGCGAAGCCTTGAAATGAGGTGTTTCCGATTGGATGAGGTCGACCAGTTCCTGTTCTCCCTCCAATGCTTGCTGGCACGCAGGACAGCCCGCCATGTGCTCTTCCAACTTCAGGCAGGTGGCCAAATCAAGTTCACCATCCCGGTAAGGACCAAGTAGTTGTTTGGCTTCATCGTGGTTCATGAGAGAGACTCCTTGGCGGTTGAGGCGATGATCTCGTTGCGCAATCGTCCTCGCGCGCGGGCGAGCCGCGACATGACCGTGCCGATGGGAATGCCGACAACCGTGGCAATTTCCTTGTAGGCGAGACCTTCCAGGTCATGCAGTACGATGATTTCCCGGAATTCGTCCGGCAGCTTTTGCAGCGCGACCTGCAGGCTTTCGGCATTGGCCTTTTGTCGGAAAGCTTCCTGCATTTCCGATTCACCCACTACCTGGTGAATCTCTTCATCAAAAGGTTCCGGCGTCTCGTGACTCCGCAATTTCTTGATCATTGTATAACAAACGTTTCGCAAAATTGTCATAAACCATGCCTTGCCATCCCCGCCCCGAAAGCGGGCAAAGGCCTTGTAAGCGCGCATATAAGCCTCCTGCACCGCGTCCTCGGCATCCTGGTCATTACGCAGGAGCCAGCGGGCGAGATTATACGCGGCATCGAGATGAGGCAGAAATACCTGCTCAAAATTCGGCTGACTCAGATTTTCTCCTGCATGGCGATGTTGCTCCGTCATGGATACGTCATTTCAACCGGTTTTATTCCCGAAAAAACTCATTTTTTACCAATTGAATAAATGAGGGCTGGGACAAGTACCGCATAAGGAAGGCCCGCGACGGGCTTTCATCATCACAAACAAATGACCTCAAAAACAGGACAAACTCATATGACCAACAATTCAGCCATCATAAAAGACAATCGTCGGAATTGCCCCCTACATTGCGCAAACTGCCCAGTCTCCCGTTGTAAGTTCGCCGCCCACGGGCGGAAAAATGCCCCGGGCAAGATTGCGGGAGGACTACTCTTCCTTCTGGCTTGCTTCTTCCTGCCAAGGCAAGCCACTGCGGGCGTTACAAATTCAGCAGGGACATCCCTGCCCTTCGGACAATGTGACCCGGCCTCTTTCGGCTATCTCAAGGTTTTTTCCTCTACCCAGGAATCACAGTGGGGTGAGGGAAGTTTCTTCTACCTCCACACCGGTTATCGCATTTATGACTCGAAGGGCAAAGTGACCAAATGGGTTGAGAATCATGCTGACAGGGCCGATGAAGAACCTCAAAAGGTCGAACTCACCCCCGGCTCCTATACCATCTGGGCACAATCCGACCGAGACGGTTATGTAAAAGTACCGGTCGTGGTCAAGCCCGACCAAACTACGACGGTTCATCTGGAAAACTTAAGGTAGTTCAAGCACGAAATTGCCACCGAATGCGCCCGTCTTCCAGCGGGTGCTTCTTTTTCCTGCCCAAAGGAAAATTGAAAAATCTTTTTATTCCCGGGAATAAATGAGGCCACCAACGAGTAAGGCATAGGGAAGGCCCTTATCGGTCTTCATTCTTCCACTCATTCAACCCCGAAAACAGGACTAATTCTTATGACGAACAAAGATATTATTACGCACAACACCGGCCATGACGGCATTGACCGCCGCGGCTTTCTCCGCTGCATGGGCTGGGCCGGCACGGCTGTGGTCTGCTCCATCTCGGGAGGCATTCTCACCTCGCGAGCGCTGGGAGATGCCCTGGCAAATCCGGGAGCGATTGCGACCGCGGAACTCAATTTCGTCCAGATCAGCGACACGCATATTGGTTTTAAAAAGCCAGCCAACACAGACGTCATTGCCACATTTCAAGAGGCGATCAAGCGGATCAATGCCCTGCCCAAAACACCGGAGTTCATGCTACATACCGGCGACCTGAGCCACCTTTCCCAGGCTGATGAATTCGACACGGTGGAACAGATGCTTAAAACCACCCATGCCTCAAAAGTTTTTTACGTGCCTGGCGAGCACGACATCCTGAGCGACAATGGGGCTCAATACCTCGACCGCTTCGGCAAAGGAACGCTGGGCCACGGTTGGTACAGCTTCGATCAGAAAGGCGTTCATTTTGTCGGCTTGGTCAATGTCTTCGGCAAGGCCGAACAAAGCCTTGGCATCCTCGGTCAGGACCAACTCGACTGGCTGCAAAAAGATCTCGCCTCGCTTTCGACCAGTACACCCATTGTTGTCTTTGCCCATGTTCCGCTTTGGGAAATTTATCCGCAATGGGGCTGGGGCACGAGCGACGGGGCGAAGGCGCTCGACCTGCTCAAGCGTTTTGGCTCCGTAACCGTCCTCAATGGCCATATTCACCAAACGATGCAAAAAGTGGAAGGGAATATAACCTTCCATACGGCCCGCTCCACCGCCTTCCCCCAACCTGCGCCGGGCACCGCACCCAAGCCGGGACCGATGGTCGTACCTGCCGAGCAATTGCGCAGTGTTCTCGGCCTGACCAGCGTGAATTACACCGAGGTCGATCATCATCTCGCCCTTATCGACTCGACTCTGGCCTGAAACTCCATTCACACCGCCATGACGATCGATCCCTCTCTCTGGCCTAAATTGCATGGGGCCAGCACTCACTTCCCCATGGCACTGGCCATGGCGGCAGCTTTGTTCGATGGCCTGGGCTTTGTCTGGCCGAGGTCATCGCAACGCAAAGCGCAGCTCCATGCTGCCGGGTACTTCACCATTATTCTTGGTGCACTCGGCACCTTCCCCGCCGTGCTTTCCGGACTGTTCATGACGAAAGGCGAAACACTGGGACATGACGCCCTGCTTTTCCATCATCTCTTCGTCTGGCCTGCATTTGCCGGATTGGTTGGGCTGGGTGTCTGGCGTGCCTTGATGGACGACCGAGCCTCTCCCCGTAGTTTTGCCGTTTATCTTGCCGTACTATTTCTCACGGCAGGCCTGATGGCGGGAGCAGGTTATTGGGGCGGTGAGCTGATTCTCAATTCCTAGAAAACGAAAATGAAGCTCTCGCTCGAAACTCGAGCCCTCGGCTGGGCTTTGTTGGCCGTTTTGTTTTCCCTGGGTGGCGCTTGGTTGCTAGCCGGTTCTATCAAAATAATGGACGGTTCAAATTCAGTACTCATGACAAGGACTTCCCCGGAACAATCTTTCGCAATCATCAACTCTCCCGAAATCGTGGATCAAGGACATCAGTTCTACGAAATGAGTTGCTCGCAATGCCACGGCGATGATGCGCTTGGAGACGAAGGCCCCAATCTGCATAACCTATCCATCAGCAACGCGCGTATTGCAGCGACGATCAAAAAAGGAATCAAAGGAGAAATGCCCACCTTTGCAAAAAAATATGATGATGATCAGATCGCAGCCCTGGTGAGCTATCTGCGTTCCTTGAGATAAATTAAAAAGTGCCCGAGGCGGGAGTCGAACCCATTGGAGTTCTTTTTGCATCAGTTTCAAACGGAACAAACGTGTCATTTGCCTCTGAAAGATAATCTCGGTGTGCGCCTGAATACGTTCCAATGACACCTTTTTGTCTGCATTTGTCGGCAACTTGAAGCTCCAATCCCCCCAGTGAGAGGATATTTACTTCACCACACCAGAGCCAACGTTTCCAAACGCCTTGGCCGACAGTGCAGCGGCCTGCAGGAGGCGCCGTTTCGCCCTCGTGCGGGAGATTATCCGCGCCGTGCGGCCTCGATGGTGGCGATGTCGATCTTCCCCATTGTTATCATCGCCGCAAAAGCACGTTTCGCCTCCGCGCCCCCAGCTGCCATGGCGTCCGTGAGCACGCGCGGGGTGATCTGCCACGACAGTCCCCAGCGATCCTTGCACCAGCCGCACTCGCTTTCCTCTCCGCCATTGCCGACGATGGCGTTCCAGTAGCGGTCCGTTTCCTCCTGGGTGTCCGTGGCGACCTGAAAGGAGAATGCCTCGCTGTGCTTGAACATCGGGCCGCCGTTGATACCGACACAGGGAATACCCAGGACGGTAAACTCGACCGTGAGGATGTCGCCTTCCTTGCCGCCTGGATAGTCGCCCGGTGCTTTATGCACGGAGGTCACTTCACTGTTCGGAAAAATTGCGGCGTAAAAGCGCGCCGCCTCAAGCGCGTCCTTGTCGAACCAGAGGCAAATGGTGTTCTTCGGTTTCATCTTTGGTTTCCTCCTGATAATTGAGCGCGAAAACACCGGACTGTCAAAGTAGCCTGCGCGCGAAGTAATCTTCGCTCACTATCGGAGTAGGTACGCTCGACACGGCCAGAGCGTGGTTTGCATAGACGATAGAAACAACATAATCTGAGATCTTTCCACTAATGTCCGAGAGCCTCGCAGAGCAGATACGCCAATTGCTGGACTCCGTTTATCGCGAGGAGTCGGGCCGTATTCTTGCCACACTTATCCGTTTGCTGGGCGACTTTGATCTTGCCGAGGAAGCAATGCAGGATGCCTTCGCTGCTGCACTCGAGCGGTGGCCGAAGGACGGTGTGCCCGGGAATCCCCGTGCGTGGCTCATTTCGACCGGACGATTCCAAGCGATTGATACTCTGCGACGTCGCGCCCGGTTTGATGCATCGCAGGAGAAAATTGCAGAACAGCTCCATGCTCAATCGACTACGGGTATGGAATCGGATGACGAGAGTCTTGAGGATGACCGACTGCGATTGATTTTCACGTGTTGCCACCCGGCACTCGCGTCGGAGGCACGCGTGGCCTTGACCTTGCGCGAGGTATGCGGACTGACGACCGAGGAGATCGCGTGTACTTTCTTGATTCCTGCATCGACACTCGCTCAACGAATTGTGCGCGCAAAGGCCAAGATTCGCGAGGCGCGCATTCCGTATGAAGTGCCTTCTTCAGCCGAATGGCCGGAGCGGTTGGACGTCGTGCTTCAAGTCATTTACCTTTTATTCAACGAGGGCTACTCAGCCTCATCCGGAGCCTCGTTGACTCGCCCTGATCTCTCCGGCGAAGCCATCCGGCTGGGACGACTGCTGAACGAGCTGATCCTTGAGCCGGAAGCGAATGGCCTGCTCGCCCTGATGCTGTTGCACGAATCACGTCGTGCGTCGCGGACATCACCAAGTGGGGAATTGATCTTGCTGGAATATCAAGATCGCTCACTGTGGAATCGAAAGTCGATCGCAGAAGGGGTAGCGTTGGTGGAACGGGCATTAAAATCGCGGCGATTTGGACCCTACACGCTACAGGCAGCCATTGCGGCGGTGCATTCCGAGGCGACCAGTTCTGCGGCGACGGATTGGCCACAAATCGTCGCCTTGTACAGCGTGCTGGCACGAGTTGAACCTTCACCCGTAATCGAACTGAATCTCGCCGTGGCCGTGGCGATGCGCGATGGTCCCGAAGCGGGTTTAAAGCTCATTGACGCGATCCTCACGCGCGGCGAATTGACTGCCTACCACTTGGCGCATGCTGCCCGGGCGGATTTGTGCCGTCGGTTGGGAAAGACGTCCGAGGCGCGTTCTGCGTACGAAAAGGCCCTGGCTCTCACACAACAGGAACCGGAACAGCGTTTCCTCCAAAATCGGTTGCGGGAATTGGAGTAAGAAATATTTTCGAGAAGCTGTCGAAATCCGGGATTCCTGAACGACTACCTATTGAACAGACAATCCAAACAAACAAAACCAAACGAAAATACTATGAAATTCATGATGCTGATGATCCCCGCCGTTTATCAAGGCGGTAACAAAGTGGACCCGGGGTTTGTACCCGATCCGAAAAAAATGGAAGAAATGGGCAAGTTCAATGAGGAATTGGGAAAGGCCGTTGAAATCATTTCACTGAACGGCCTGCATCCATTGGCCACCGGCGCGCGCGTCGCGTTCGGCAAAGGCAAACCGACCGTGACCGACGGCCCCTTCATTGAAGCCAAGGAAGTGCTCGGCGGCTATTGGATGGTCGAGGCCAATTCGAAAGAGGAGCTCGTGAAATGGGCGCAACGCTGTCCCGCGGACCCGGGCGACGTGATTGAAATCCGCCAGATTTTCGACGCGGCCGATTTCGCGATCAAGAAATAGGAGGCGACCATGAAATACATTTGCCTGGGCTATATCGAACCGAACAAGTTTGAAACCATGTCCGAAAGTGAACGCAACGCGATGTTGGACGAGTGCTTCACTTACGACGACATGCTGCGAAAGAACGGCCACTTCGCTGGCGGTGAAGCGCTTCAGGGGCCCTACACGGCTACGACCTTGCGTTGGAACAATGGCAAGGTATCGGTCACAGATGGCCCATACGCCGAGACGAAAGAACAATTGGGCGGAATTCTCGTGCTGGAAGCGCGGGACCTGAATCACGCGATCCAGTTGATGTCGAAACACCCGGGTGTGAAAGCCGGACCGTTCGAGATACGTCCTGCTGCGGACCTCACCGAAATGATCCGCGAGAGCGAACACCGGCGCGCCGGAGGCAAAGCGAAATCAAAATAACAAAATGGGGTCGACACCTCCCGGTGGTGGCCCGACCAGAAAACATCAACCAAAGGTAAAGAGACTATGTCCAAGTTACGCGTTCATTGTTTTGGAATATCACTCGACGGATTTGGGGCCGGCCCGAATCAAGACATCGACAATCCGCTCGGCGTTGGAGGCATGAACCTACACCAATGGTTCTTCCCTACGCGCTGTTTTCAAAAAATGCACGGCAACGGCGACGGCACGACAGGCATTGATAACGATATGGCGGAACGCGGGTTCGACCGGATTGGTGCGTCGATTCTGGGGCGCAATATGTTCGGACCGATTCGCGGTGAATGGCCGGATGACCAATGGAAGGGGTGGTGGGGTGATAACCCGCCATATCACACCCCAGTATTCATTCTCACTCACCATCCACGCGCGTCGATTCAAATGGAGGGCGGCACGACCTTTCATTTCGTCACCGACGGCATCCACGCCGCCTTGAAGCGCGCTCGGGAGGCGGCTGACGGATTGGATGTGCGCGTCGGTGGCGGACCGGCGACGATCCGGCAATATCTTCAAGCTGGGTTGATTGACCAATTACATATAGCGGTTTCGCCAGTTGTCTTGGGCAGCGGCGAAAGTCTCTTCGCGGGATTTGATCTCTTAAAGTTGGGATACAAATGCACCGAGCACGTTACGAGCCCTGCCGCAATGCATGTCGTGCTAACCAAATGAACCATCCCGGTGTAAAGGCTGGGCCTTTCGAGATTCGTCCTGCCGCAGACTTAAGCGAAATGATCGCAGAAAGCGAGCAAAGGCGAGTTAAGACCCAATCCCCATAACCACATTCTCGAAGGCATGGGTCGTACTGCGATCATTCTTTCAAATGATCAATGTCGACAGACAATCTAAATAACAATCCCATTTTTTATAAAAGTGTCCTTGACATGCAACTATATGGTTGCATGTTTGGAGCATGGTTCCCGTTGAAGACAAAGTGTTCAAAGCTCTTGCCGACGCCAGCCGAAGGCAGTTGCTGGACAGGCTGCGCAGGAAAGGCGGCCTGACCTTAGGCGAGTTGTGCCAGGGGCATGATATGAGTCGTCAGGCGGTGACCAAGCATCTCGTTTTGCTGGAGGCGGCAAATCTTGTCGTCTCGGTAAAACAGGGGCGCGAGAAGCTGCATTATCTCAACCCGGTGCCGATCAACGAAATTTACATGCGTTGGATCGGTCGGTTCGAGCGGACGCAGGTTCAGGCGCTCTTTAACCTAAAACAAGCACTGAAGGAAAATGACGATGACAAAACCTGAACTTATTTACACGACCTATATCCGGACCACGCCGGAGAAACTATGGAACGCCATTACCAATCCCGAATTCGCCCGCCAGTATTGGGGCGGCAACGAAAATGTTTCGGATTGGAAACCCGGCTCGAAATGGGTGCACGTCACCGGCGACGAAAAGCGCGCCATCCGGGTCACCGGCAAAGTGGTGGAAAGCATACCGCCGAAACGGTTGGTACTGACCTGGGCCGATCCGGCCAACGAAGCCGACGTTTCCCGCGTCACGTTCGAGATCGAGTCCGTTGACGACACGGTGCGGCTTGATGTCATCCACGGTGACTTCATGCCCGGTTCGGACATGGTGAACAAGGTTTCCGGCGGCTGGCCGCGCGTGCTCTCCAGCTTGAAATCGTTCCTTGAGACCGGCAAGGCCCTCGACGTTGCGAATTGCGGATCAAAGCACGCAGCGGCGGGTGCTCATTCCTGAACAATAATCATAAGGAGATCAAAATATGAAAAAATCAGCTATGGGACACAAGATCGCATCGCGGGAGGAATGGCTTGCCGCCCGCACAGAATTGCTCGAGGCCGAGAAGGCGTTGACGCGCCGCAGCGACGAGTTGGCGAAGCAACGGCAGGAGCTGCCCTGGGTTCGCGTCGACAAGGATTACCGTTTCGAGACCGACGAGGGCAAAGCGTCCCTCGCCGATCTCTTCCGGGGACGTTCGCAGCTTCTCATCTACCACTTCATGTTCGGACCTGACTACACGGCAGGATGTCCGTCCTGTTCGGCAATTGCGGACGGCTTCGACGGTTTCGCCGTTCACCTCGCAAATCATGACGTCACGCTCGGCGCGGTATCGCGGGCCCCGCTCGCGAAGCTGCAAGCCTATAAACGGCGGATGGGCTGGAGCTTCCCGTGGGCCTCATCGTTCGACAGCGACTTCAACTACGACTTCAAGGTATCGCATACCCCCGAGCAGCAGAAGTCGGGAGCTCTCGAATACAACTTTCGCGTGACCGATTTTCGGCCCTCGCTGGAAGCTGGCAAAAAGGAAGGCTTCCTCCAGGAGATCGCGTCGAGTACGGGAACGGACTGGGCGACCTACCGGAAAGAATCACCCGGCATGAGCGCGTTTGTGCTTGAGGACGGCATCGTCTACCACACCTACTCGGCCTACGCGCGCGGACTCGACGGCCTCTGGGGCATGTACCAGTGGCTCGACCGCGCCCCCAAGGGGCGCAACGAGGAAGGGGAAGGCCTGTGGTGGCGCCGTCACGACGAGTATGGGACGCTTTCAGAAAACGCCGACTCCTGTTGCCACTCGCAAACATGAAGACACGCCCCTGCTGCCAGACGACGCGAGGCCGAAACAATGCTCGCCGGCCCGCGTCGCGCTGGTGGTGCGGCGGTGAGATCGCCGGGTGGATCATCCCCAGTGCCACGCTGGTCTTGCTGCCCAAATGTCCCGCTTGTGTGGCGATGTATGTGGCGCTGTTCAGCGGCATCGGCATTTCGGTTGCAAGTGCGTCCAACCTTCGGGCCTCGCTGCTGATTTTGTGCGTCGTTGCGCTGCTCGGCCTGGCGTTGAAACGTCTGTGTCGGCTGTTAGCTGCTCCTTAGCCTCGTCTCTTTGCCTAATCCTCGGATACTCCCGAAAGATAGTGGGATTATTTCCGTGAGGGGTGGAATGACTTGCCTTGATCCAGCATAGCAAGAATCGCTTTCATCCGCTTCTCCCGGGTCTCTGCTTTCTTGGCCGTTTGCAAGCGATAGACGATGGCATAAACATTGGCTTTAGTGAGGCCTTCGAAAAACGCCTTGGCTTTCCTGTTCTTATTCAGTTCCTTCAAAAAATCTTCCGGTGGCTTGGCATTCCGGGGTGAAGCGTAAGCGGTATGCCAACGGCCATCAGCCTTGGCCGTCTCCACGGCTTTCAATCCGGCTGGAGTCATCAACCCGGTTTGGATGAGGCGTTCGACGTGCTCTGTATTAAGCTTCGACCATCCGCTCCTGGGGCGTCGCGGGGTGAATTTTTGGAGCCATGACCGATCATCAAAAGGTTTCGCCTGACCATCGATCCAGCCAAAACAGAGGGCTTCATCGAGAGCCTCCACGCGAACAATCGTTTTCTTACCCGAATCCTTTTTATAAAATCGTATCCAAAGGCCGCTGGACTTGGCGTGATTTTTCATTAACCAATCACGAAAAGCTCCCTGCTCACCAAAGGCCTTGACCGGGTATTGCGGCTGCTTCTTTGCCGTCGGTATTTCTTTTGCCTTCATCTTATTGTCGAGTGCTTGAAGACATGATCCATTGGTTATCCGACTCTGGTTGTCCCACTTTTCGAAGGCCTACCCATATTTAGCCCATTACGAATTAGCGGGCGACCGAAAAGCTGTTTTTGTCGGTATTGTTGGTAAGCAGACCTCCTTCAGAGGTAAAAATCAGTGCCCGAGGCGGGAGTCGAACCCGCACGGGGATTTCTCCCCTCAGGATTTTAAGTCCTGTATGTCTGCCATTCCATCACTCGGGCAATAATTGAATCAAATCAATAGCCTGGACGAAAGCACCCGAATCGACAACTTCCAAGAAGGATTTTTGACCGAAGGGAGCAATCCATTTTTGGGCCTTTGGATGCGAAATAGCTAATTCCAGACTCGAATTACTGCCGAAAATCCCGGTTACTGATGTCCGACAATGACCTATCAGTTACATGGGGTACACACCCCATTACGGCAATTCCTCTCACCCCCTACTTTTTGGGCTTATGAATAGAAACACGCTTGGTTATCTTCCAAAACTTCCGAGCGTGATCATTCACCGGAGGTGCTCCCTTTTTGATATTGAGTTATTGCTGAATCTTCGCGCACGGACTCAAACAAGGATAGCCATTCTTACGACAATACCAGTCACCCGCTGGAACGAATAGCCGGACTTCGGCTCCTAGAACGCCTTAAGGCCGATACTGGTGGGGTATAGACCCCATAGTATCTTACGGCTCTCGCTATATAAATAGAACTGAAAGCAATCGGTTCAACTCAACAAAAGGCAATATATGGTCTCTCTCGTAATAACTTTAATCGTGGTCGGTGTGCTGCTCTGGCTAGTGAACACCTACATTCCCATGGATGGGAAAATCAAGCAGATCCTCAATGTGGTCGTGGTGATCTGTGTTGTCGTGTGGCTCTTGTCCGCCTTTGGAATACTTGGTCACTCGGGTGACATCCAAGTCCCTCAGGTCAAATAAAAGGAAATCTAATGAAAATCTACTTATGCCTGATGGTGTCTTTGGTGATGGCCGGCTGCGGAGTCCTTGCTTCAACGGCCCTCACTCAAGCCAATCTCGATAAAATCCATAACGACATGACTCCCACGGAGGTCAAAGCCATTCTGGGCGATCCGGCGGAATCCAGCTCCGAACCAATACCCCTCGTGGGCGGCACGCAGACGACGTACGCTTATCACAGCAATTCTTCTGAAGTAACGATCGTTTTTAAAAATGATCTCATGAAGGAAAAAAAGGGAACATTCAGTCAGTAAACGCAAACAAAAGGAGTCTTATGATCAAAATGACCGGTCTCGTTTTAATTATCCTGGGCACATTGGCGCTCGTCTACCAGGGTTTCACCTACACGCAAACAAAGCAGGATGCCAAGATTGGGGACATGACCATCCAGCATGAGGAAACGAAAACGGTTCCGTTTCCTCCCATCCTTGGAGCTGTCTCCATTGTCGCAGGGGTTGTCGCTTTTACTGTCGGCAATCGTCGCTTGGACTGAAAAACAAGTCTTCAATCCTATGGGGTGAAAGCCCCATTACACGCACTGATCAATTCCACTATTCTACAAATTATGAAAAATATAATGTTACGAAACAACCGCAGTATGATGTTAGCGATGGCGGTTCTCTTTTCCACCCTCCTCCTGGGAGGTGCCAGCCAGGCGTTAGCGCATGATCGCGATCGGGACCAGAACGGATATCGTGATCGTGATGGAAATTATCATCACTACGGTTATCGCCATCACCACCGTGGATATTGGAACCATCGCGACGGCGTTCGGTTTTGGATCAATGTTGGTTAAATAAATTGTCCGCTAATGTTGGGCACAAGGAAATAGCTCTTTGTGTCCGGCATAACGGGTGCCATGTTTAGAGCATCCAGAGTAATTACTGTAATGACTTACTCGAAACTTGCAGACTTTCCCGCGATGAAGCGAATCCCCGTTCTCTTGGCCGATGACCACACGATCGTCCGTCAGGGCTTGCGATTATTGATCGAGGCCGGTGGCGATATTGAGATTGTAGGTGAAGCCAAAACCGGACGTGAAGCAGTCCAAATGACCTGTGAGCTCCGCCCGGAAATCGTGGTCATGGACATTGCCATGCCGCTATTAAATGGCCTGGAAGCAACCCGGCAGATTCTCAAAGTTTTCCCCGAGACCAAAGTGCTTATTCTGTCCGCTCACAGCGACCCCGAGTACATTGAGCAGGTCGTAAAGGTCGGTGCGACAGGATATTTGGTTAAGCAATCTTCCGGCGATGTTCTTGCCCTGGCCGTCCGTGAATTGCACAAAGGCAAAACGTGCTTTGCCCCTTCGATTGCCAAACACCTGAAAGCCGAGTATCAGAAGTCGACCGATGGAATTGGCCTGCGAAAGAAGAGCGGCACTCAATTAACTTCGCGTGAATCCGAACTACTGCAATTGATTGCGGAAGGCCAGGCGAACAAGCAAATCGCCTCGGAACTTGGCATCAGCATTAAAACGGTGGAGAAACACCGGCAGAATTTAATGGAAAAATTGAATATCCACGACATCGCAGGCCTCACCCGCTTTGCCATTGCTGCGGGAATCATCGAGAGCAGCATTCAATCAACATTGCCCAAGACATCCCCGCAAAATAGGTAAGGGACCCACGGCAGGCCCACTCTAATGATCTTTGCATAACAGACCGACGTTAGAAGATATCGTTTGTTGGGTAGCAATAGCTGAGAAGTCGCGAGCTATCGGGCTAGCTGAAGTGGCGCGGATTGAAGCTCGCCCCGCCAAAGGTCAGAAGGTAGTTTATAATAAATTGTGTTATAATCGAAAATAATTCGCTGGCCGGACAAATCGTTTTTTGGAAAAGCCTCATCCAGGTTTATCTCGTCGTGATATTCCTGGCCTGCGCCAAGGGACAGGACGCCATAATGAACTGCCCGATCTGGAAGTTTCTTGAGCTCATCGTCTGTCATATAGCGTTGAGACATGACCCTCACAATTTCCCTCGGCCACGATGGCTTGAGTTCTTTGCGGTCGATCGTGATGATGGAAAGCGGATTACCCGTTCCCTGACTAAGCTGCGCGATTTGGTCCTTGAAGGATGTTCCTGTCAACTTTCCGACCATCTCTAACCAAAGTCGGACTGACTGTGCACCATGGTTGGCAATCGTAATGCGAAGATTCCCATGATCTTTGAGTTCCGCCGTCAGGGATAAATCGTTGAGAATGTAGGGTCGTTCGGTTCCGTAGTTGGCCCGGTTGTTGGCCCAAAACTTTTTCCAAGCATCGACATAAGGTGTCCGCGTATCGCGTGCCAAGTCCCACCAACCTTGCCCGCGAAACACAAATCCGACCCCGAAGATTTTCTCGAGAACGATGTTGATATCGTTGCGGATGCTGGAATCGACATGATTCAACTCCGGTAAAATGCTGTCAATTTCTTCGCGGGTAAGGTCAATATGGTTCTCGGCCAATTTTCTAAGCTCGTCGGCTCCGTCCATGTTGGCGTTACTAGGAATGCTGTTGCTGGCGATCCAAGAGGGATACTCAGGGATCGGGCGATGCAGTTGTACGATGGCTTGGACGACCGCCTCGTTTGGTTTTGGACTCGCCGACCGTACGGTGAACGCCTCGTCTCCAAGCGTCTGGTAGGCCACCGGAATGGCGTCATCGGCGCGGACTCCCAACCACAAAATAGGCGCAAGACAGAGCGCGGGAAGAGTCTTCATTATTATAGTTATCTTCCAACTACCTCCACACCTGGCGGTCGATGGCGCGATACTGGATGTCTTCGCTGAGCTAGTCGGCGAGCACTTTATCAGCATTTTCCACGGGCTCAAATCATTTTGAAAACACGCCTTAGGCTTTCACATCACTAGGTTACCAAAGTTCATCTTGATGTCAAAAAGAGCAGATGAAGCGGTCGCGTTTGTGACGGATGCGACGCAGGGTATGGGCTGCCCAGATTTTGCCATCCAGACTTGCCAGATATTCATGCACGAGCCGGCAGCTGTGAATGGCCACGCCGTCCCAGATGCTTATCCGACTCGACGCCTTATCTAGATTCGAGGTGATCGCCCTTTCACGAGCGCGAGAACGAACAGCACGACGAAGACGAGGAAGAGAATCTTCGCAATCTCCGCCGCCAGACCGGCTAGTGAGGCAAAACCTAAAAAAGCCGCAATAAGAGCGACGACTAAAAAGACAACAGCATAGTGTAACATATTAATTCCTTTGTTTTTTGATTCCTAAATATAGATCTGAAAGACCAGCCGGACTATGGGGTCTATACCCCATGAAATCAGCTTAGCCGCCGGAAGATGAGTTTTTTTTCAGCAACTCGCTCTTATCAAATAATTTTCGGCATTGATCGCGAAAGCGTTTGGAAATCGACGTGCTGAAATAGGTATTCCCCTTGAGCACCTCGCGAATCGCTTCGGCCAGAAACTGCGTCGAAGACTGCTTAATCAAATATCCGGATGCACCCAAGATCACAGCCTCCTTGATGTATTCCGGGTCGGGGTGTGCTGACAACATAATCACCCTGGTTTTGGGGAAGGCTTGCATGATCTGCTGGGTTGCTTCCAATCCGCTCATCAATGGCATGGCGATGTCCATGACAATGACCTCGGGATGAAGGTTCATGGCCATCTGCACGGCTTCGCGCCCGTTTTTGGCTTCACCCACGACCTCAATATCTCCGTCCGCTTCAATTAATATTTTTAAGGATTTGCGGAAACTTGCCTGATCCTCCGCCAGGAGGGCCGTAATTTGTTTCGTGGGCAGGGAAGCAATGAGTTCTGTTTTTTTCATTCTGATTAATTCGTCATCCCCAACTATTGTGGCAAAATACGACATGATCCTCCTCTTGATGAATCACCGGCCCGCTGCATCCAATCGGGCGCATTGTTTGCAGATGGGACGATTACCGGTACCTTGTTCCTGATGGTTCTTGGGGATATTGTCGCCTTCCATGCACACGGTATTGTCATGGTAAACGACTTCTTCCTCAGCGTACCGTTTTGCTTCTGTTGAGAACCAGGGATTTGTTTTCATGAACGAATATAGGTCCGTATGGCCCGGTGGTGGTATGGGGTATTGACCCCATTGGAGGGACCAAGCGACTAAGCCTATCTTATCTGCGCCTTCGGGCAGCGAATGAAAATTATCCGACCATCGATCAAGTTAAGAAATCCCGCCCAGGGAAAGAAATCTGGAAGCGGGGCGGTTATGGCGGAGTTGCGGCGCCTGAAGGAACTTGCCCGGACAAATCGGGAGTTAAAACTGGAAATTGTCCAGAGGCGAAAAGTGGAGACAGCGCTCAAGAAAAGTGAAGCCCACTACGCTCAACTGTTCGAGGAGTCGCGTCACATGCAGGAACAGCTGCGGCATTTATCCCGCCAGCTTCTCCTGACCCAGGAGGAAGAACGCAAAAGGATCAGCCGCGAGTTACACGATGAAATCGTCCAGACCCTGGTGGGCATCAACGTCCACCTCGCCTCTTTGACCCTGCAAGCCGGAGTCAACATCAAGGATCTCAGGAAAAAAATCGCCCAAACACAACGATTGGTGGAAAAGTCCGTCACCATTGTTCATCGGTTCGCCCGCGGACTGCGTCCGACCGTGCTGGACGATCTGGGATTGATTCCCGCCCTTCAATCCTTCATCAAGGATTTTACGAAGCGGACGAGCATCCGCATTCACTTTATGGCCTTTGCCGGGGTGGAGCAGTTGAATAGCACCCAGCGAACGGTGCTCTACCGCGTCGCCCAGTCAGCCCTGGCCAACGTCGATAAGCATGCCCACGCCAGCAAGGTGAAAGTGAGCATCCGTAAGCTCACCGGCGCCATTCGCATGGAAATCCATGACAATGGCAAATCCTTTGATATGGAGCGCGTCTTGTTTGCCAAAAGGCACAAGCGATTGGGACTGCTTGGATCACGCGAACGGGTGGAAATGGTCGGCGGCAAATTTGGCGTTGAATCCGCGCCGGGCCAAGGCACCACCATTAGCGCGGAGATTCCGATTACCGGCGACAAAGGGTAAACGAAAAAAAAATCTCAAACGGGAGACCGCTCGTCTGAAGCATCCGGGTGGTCCAAGGTTTTCCGCACTTTGACGGCCAGCGCACTCGGGGTAAACGGCTTTTGCAGGAAGGCCACTTCGGCGGTCAGGATACCGTGACGGATGACGGCATCATCCGTGTATCCGGAGAGAAACAAAACCTTGATGGCGGGCTTCAGCACCTTTGCCTGCTCGGCGACTTCGCGTCCGCAAATTCCCGGCATCACCACATCTGAAACCAGGATATGCACAGGGGTGGGATGTCTCTTGATCAATTCAATCGCTTCCTGACCACTCGTGGCCTCCAGAATGGTGTATCCGCAAGTCTGAAGGACTTGGCTGGCGAATGTCCGCACCGCCTCATCGTCCTCGACTAGAAGAACCGTCTCGTCGCCATGCGGCATCTTTTCAATCGTCTGCGTCAACTCTCCTGACGACCGAAGCGCCTTTTGGACTTCCGGGAGATAGACCTTGATCGTACTGCCCTGATTCACTTCACTTTCCACCAGAACATAACCACCGCTTTGCTTGATAAAACCATGGATCATCGCCAGTCCGAGTCCCGTGCCCTTGCCCAACTCTTTGGTGGTAAAGAAGGGTTCGAAAAGATGGCTTTTGGTGCATTCATCCATGCCGCATCCGGTATCGTGCACCGCCAGCATAACGTAACGACCGGGCTGAACATCCTTGTGTAATTGACAACAGGATTGATCCAGAACGGTGTTGGCGGTTTCAATGTTGATTTTGCCTCCTTTAGGCATGGCGTCACGCGCATTGATCACCAGATTCATCAAGACCTGCTCCACCTGACTGGGATCGGTCTCCACTCTGCCCAACTCGGGATCAAGAATCATGGTCAGATCGACATCTTCACCCACCAGCCGCTTGAGCATTTTTTCGCTCTCCGTTACGACTGCATTGAGATCCAATACCTTCGGCTCAAGCACCTGGTTGCGGCTAAAAGCCAGCAGTTGCCGGGTTAAAGAAGCAGCCCGTTCTCCGGCTTTTTTAACCTCCTGAAGCCGATCTTTCTGGCTGTCACCGGAGGGCATCGTATCCAGGACAAGTTGGGTATAGCCATAAATGACCGTTAGCAGGTTATTGAAATCATGGGCCACACCTCCCGCCAACCGACCAATCGCCTCCAGCTTTTGCGATTGCCGGAATTGCTCCTCCAACTGTTTGACGCGGGTGATGTCATGAGAAACGTTCGAGGCCCCGACCAATTCCCCATTCCTGATCTCGATGGGAGCAATTGCCAGCGAAACATTGATCTTGGTGCCATCTTTCCGGCGACGCACCGTTTCGTGGGACGCGATCGGTTCACCCTTGCGGACCTTTTCCACGGTCTTGAGGTATTCCCGATAATCCTCAGGAGCAAATAAAACATAGATGGGCTGTCCGATGATCTCCTCAGCTGTGTAGCCGTAAAGACGTTCGGCCCCCTGGTTCCAGCTAACGATAATGCCCTCGAGAGTCTCGCTGATGATGGCATCTTCCGAGCACTCGACAATGGCTGCCAATCGGGCCCGCTCCGTCTCGGCTGCCTTCAACTCGGTAACATCTTCGGCAATGCCCACGAAACGTTTGATCCGCCCTTCATCGTCACGGACGGGATAGTCTCGCGCCCAGATCCATCGTATCGATCCATCGGGTTGAAGAATGCGATACTCTTCATCGTACCCGCCGGTCTGGTTCTGGTTGGCCATGACGGCATAAATACGATCCCGGTCCTCGGGATGAATCGTACCGAGAAAGGAGCGATGGTCGTCGTAGATGCTCTGGCAAGTACGTCCCCAAATTTTCTCATAGGCTGGGCTGACATAAAGCGTCCGCGTCTCCACCGCATCCTTGATCCAGAAAACCTGATGGAGATGGTTCGCCAGTTCCTGGAATTGTTCCGCGTTCTCCAGCCGCCTCATCTCCGCCTGCTTGAGCGAGGTAATGTCGAGATGCGAGACGATGGCCGACCCCGCCGACTCCTCCAGCAAAGCGACTACATGCAACAGGAACCAACGCGGCCGGGTGGGAGTGTGGCAAGGGTACTCCAGCGAAAATTCCGGGAGCGAGCCCGCCAACACCGCTTGAATGCCTAAGTGAGCAGCCTGTCCCACCTGTGCGTAGGGGCCGACTTTCCCTTCAGCCACCTCGAGGTAGTTGACTCCAATTTCAGTGGACCGCACGTCTGGGCCACTATTGTCCGCTGCGAATAATGTCCACGCCTTATTAACGGCAACAATGATTCCATCACTGTTCAAAACGGCGATGTTTACCGCGAAGGAATCGAGAATGGCCTGACTAAATTGATGAGTCACGCCAGCGGTGGGATCGATTGCAATCGCGTCTTCAAGGCCATTCATGCCTGTATTAATGCCTGAAGAAATTGGGGACGATATGGGGTATTCACCCCACTCAAGTACACATCCGTTCAAGTACCTGCTTTTCGGACAGCCTCTATATGTTTCATGATCATCAAGAAGGCCGGGCTTGGGTCACTGGATCGAGTGCGAAGGGCAGGAGTAAATTTCGGCAAGCCGTGCACGCTATTATCGGCGCATCAGGGAAGCCTGATTCATGATCCGCTTGTCATTCGCGATCACTTCATTTTTTCCGGTAAAGACCCCACCCGCATAGGCGAGCCCCAGCCCGCCTCCAAGGAGAATTAAAAATACCACAGCCAATAAAAGCAGAGGGATGATAGGGGAATCTTTTTCGATGAGGGTTGTCATGGTGCCACTCCAGTATTGGGTTTGCTTAGTGCAATCTATGAGACAACTGCATCGGTGAGAATAGGGTCTTTACCCTATGACTTTCAGTCGAAACCCCTGAGGTGATAACTATCAGCAGAAGCGTTATTTCTAATTTGGACGCGTTACAGGTAATCGTTCCGGTCCGCTTTTAGAGCCAATTATATTAGGTTCTTAGGGCGAAAAATCTGTACCCCTCATGGTTGAGCGCAGGGTACAATACTCGTAATAGCCTGTTCTTGTCTTCGTTATGGCACCTCTTAAAGGGATCCAAAATGGCGCTTGTATTTGATGCGCAGTCCGGCGTGTTGTATGCGCTCTTTTAATGAAGATTTGTAGGGATTTAAAACAGGTTTTTTGCGGGGCACGGTGGAAGCTTGCTGGAAAACTTTTAGGTATTTTTCGCAACAGTCGGGCAGGGAATACTGCTTCAGCGTAGCGGATCGGTTAGCCGCGCGTTGAGAACGAATGAGGGAAAGATTACTCTCGATCTTGAGAAGTTCATTCACAAAAGCCATATGATCGCCCAAATGACAAAGCGTTCCTCTTCCCAGTGTTTCAATAATTTCTCGATGCCCGCTTGGAATATCGGAAAGCAAAGGAAAAAGTCCGAGACTCGCTCCTTCCAATACGACTTGAGGAAGGCCTTCAAAATTAGAAATGTTCAACAGAACATCTCCTTTTGCCATGACAGCCAAGGCATCTTCGCTCGAGAGGTGCCCCTTCATGAGGACGCGCCCCGTTGCGATAGATTCGCGAAAACCTTCTGCTAAAAGTTTTTCTGCCTGACCGGCTCCCATGATGGTGAGCGTGCCAGAGCCCCCACGCTGACAATAACCATTCCAGATCGGAATCAGGTCCTGACATCGCTTTTGCAACTGATCCATGCGAGCACTGTATATGATCTGCAATACTCCCTTAGGCTCTGGATCGAAATTTGTTTCGGAGACGATGCCATAGGGAATATGGTGGATTTTATGGGCTTCATCCGGACTGCTAAGAGCCAGGCACTTTCGCTCGATTTCCTTCGAGACCGCAATGTAGGCACTGCAACTCCCCATCATCTGCAAAAACTCGTAGTAATAATAATCCGAATCGGTATGCAAAATAGAGACTAGAGAAATCTCGGAACTGATCTTTTTCAGAAGCGAGAGATGGTTGTAGAATTGATTGATCAGGAGACAATCCAGGTCCAATGATAAAATAGCGTGCCGGAAGTGACTTTTTTTCCACTCCTTTGGATAGCTGTTAAGATCCAAAGAAATACACCGTTCTTTCAGCCGGGACTTGATTGCCAGATACAGTTCTTTGGCCAATGCCTCCCGCTTTGGAAAAGGATCGGCCAAAATAAGGAAAACTTTGTGCCCACAGTCAGTAAGCTGGCGCTCCAGTCTGTCCAGAAAAACAGGGACTCCACCATCTCTCCATTGATCGAGAAATATCCCTATTCGCATACACTATTTTTGGGTGAAACAAGAAAAGTCGACACAAGCTGCCACCCTACTACAGATGTTTATTCAACGCTATGCTTTAGTCAAAACACTCTTCATTAATGTGAATGTTACATCCAATCAGATGTGTATCACTTAAGACAATTGGATTGTGTTAGCTCGAGAAATTGCTACTTGGTCGAGGGTGGAATCGATTCGACAGGCATTTTCCCGAAAAGGCTTTTTTAGGAAGATGACCAAACTTTTTCGCGTACGCGATTGGTGGGAACCGAAAATTGCCTGTGCCTTGGGAACGGTTTACGGCGCAGCTCTTCTCCTCAAGATTCCCCTGGCCATGTTGTGGCCCTTTTTACTGGCCATCATTGTCGCGATGTTTTTTGCCGCCAGCTATGTCTCGGTTTTAAATGACCTGACCGACTGGCCGGACGATCTGGCGAGTGGCAAGGTTACGGCCAGCACGGAAAGATCACTGGGGCTGCGGTTGGCTACCTTGGGCTTCTGTCTTATAGGCGGTCTATTCGTTTTATTTTTATTCCGACATTATCCGCTTACCAGTCTAGCCTATCTCGCCAATTGGATAGTTTTTGCTCTTTATTCGATCCCCCCTGTGCGACTAAAAGCACGAGGCGCCTGGGGTTTGCTGATGGATTCGTTTGGCAGCCATGTACTTCCCACGCTTTGGGGAGTAATGCTGATTTCGGAAGGCACGAACAGGGCACTTCCTGTCGATTTTTTAATTCCCTTGATGCTCTGGGCGTTTGCCCTTGGATTGCGGGGCATTCTTTTTCACCAAATCAGGGATTACGAAAACGATCAACAAATCGGGGTGCGGACTTTTGTCGTGCGGACAGGCACAAATTTTCCGAAAGCACTTGTCGTTTGGGTGCTCTTTCCCATCGAATTAGTCACGCTCGTCTTGATATTGATACGGGTGGGATCGCCTTGGGCCTGGCCTTTGATGGCCTTTTATTTTCTGGTCGTTAGCGTCCGTTATTTTTACCTGGAAGTTAAAATAGCTCTGGTAACCCCGTCGCGTGGTTTTCATCCTGTTTTTGAGGAGTACTATCCCCTTTTGTATCCCGCTACATTTCTGCTGGCCTATGCATCCACCGATTCGCTGGCCTGGATGATACTCGGCCTTCATTTCCTGCTTTTTCCCAAAAGCCTTGACCGACTTTTCGCCGGGGGCAGAAAATGGATCTTGCTACAAGCCAGCACACTTTGGCGAACCGCTCGTTCTTGAGGCAGCAAGCAACCTGTGATCAACTCCATCCCCGCCGCCTCGCTTGATCGAGCACTGGACTTTCTTCGCCAGAGACAACTGCCTTCCGGCGAATTTCCCTGCTCCATCGTTTCGCTTCTGAACAAGTTCCAGACAAGAATCGATAGCACTCCTTTCGCAACCACCCTGATTGCCTCCAGCCTGGCCTTTAATGATTCGGCGATCAGCAAAAAGATGATTGCGCGCGCCTGCGTTTTCTTGCGCGCTCAAATGGAACCGTTTGGCGTCTGGCGCTATTGGCCGCGTCCCCATCCGGGTTATAAGGTGGTCCGTCCCGATGTCGATGACACGGCATCTGTCAGTTCGGTCCTTCGGCAAAACAAAGTCGGCTTTCCGAATAATCGGGGACTTCTGTTAGCCAATCGAAGCCGCGCGGGCCTTTTTTATACTTGGATCGTTCTTCGGCCGGCATTGAGATTAAACTTTGGTTATTGGTGGGTGGCGCTGGAAAAGATCAGAAGATTTCGTTCCGCTCATAAAATCTGGCAGGGGGAACCCCGACCTGATGACATTGATGGAATTGTTAACTCCAACGTTATTTCCTATCTTGGCCCCGCCGCCTATGCCGAGCCCGCGTGCGCTTATCTCATCGAGGTTTTCAGACAGCAGCAGGAAGTAAGTTGTGATCGCTGGTATCAAAATCGCTTTGTTTTTTATTATTCGATCGCCCGAAATTATCGTGAAGGCTTTTCCTCTTTTTCCGTCATTCGGGAAGAATTGATCGAAAGAATTCTCTCCTTTGCCACGACTGAAGGAGCCATCGGCTCCAACCCCATGGACACCGCTCACTCCATTTGCGCGCTCCTGGACTTGGGGGCCGATGTCCCACAGTTTGACGCCGCCGTCGACTATCTTGTTCGCAAACAAAAAACAGACGGAGGGTGGCCCTATGCCGATTATTACTTTTCCGGTTTTTTACGCACCGTCACCTGGGGCTCCGAAGAACTCACCACCGGCTTTTGCGTGCAGGCCTTGTCCCGCTTTTTAAAGTTCAGCAGAGACCGTAAGAACAGCAGGAACTAATCGGAATTTTTGGAGAGAGACTCTTCTCTTGGAGCTTCCCGGCCATTATGCCTAGTCTCCAGAATCAACGCCACGCCTCTTCCCCCAGCTTCCAGCACTTCGCGAAAACTGGCCACCATTCAGGATCTGCGCGCCCTTGCCGCTCTTGGCATCGTGGTCGCTCATGCCCGGGTCTGGCAGCAGTTTAATTTTGACGGCAAAGCGATCATTGGAATATGGGCTAATATCGCCCAGGCAGGGCCCGATCTCTTTTTTATCATTAGCGGGTTTATCCTGATGAACAGTGTGGGGCACCCTCTCGTCGGATGGCAGGGCGTTCGTCGCTTTCTCACGCGGCGCTTCTTGAGAATTTATCCCACTTATTGGGCCGTTGGGATTCCAGTACTCCTTATTTGGTACTGGAATCCTTCATGGTGGAATCCCTACCTCGTCAAAGACCCTCACAGCCTGGTGGACTCCATTGTCAGCTCGATTTTCCTAATGCCGCAAAAGCACACGCCGATCCTGGTCGTCGCCTGGACGCTCATCTACGAGGTTTATTTCTACCTGGTGGTTTCCTTTATTTTTCTTTTCGATACCAGGGGGCGACTGATGGCAGTCGGTATTTGGTCGCTCATCATTGTGCTCTTGAATTTATTTCCTTTTCACCATGAGAAACCGTACTGGCACGTGATTACCTCGCCGCTAAGTCTTGAGTTTATTACCGGGATGCTTCTGGCTGCCGCCTATCGCGTTGAGTTGCCCCGGCTTCGAAGCCGCGTTGCGATCGCCGCATGCGCACTGGCAGTTTTACTGATTTTTTGGGCAACAATGAGTTTTACCGAAATGAGTTATTTCTACGAACATCAATGCTGGCGGGTCTTTTGTTTTGGGCCGCCGCTGGCCTTGATTGTCGCCATGTCATTGTGGATGGAAAAGCAGGGACGCTGGACTGCTCTTGGAAAATTATCTTTTATTGGAGATCGCTCCTATTCTCTTTACCTCCTGCACGTACCCATTTACCAACTGGTTTTTAAAATCGTTTTCATCTTTCAACCTCACCCTTCTGCATTAATCATAACCCTGGCCACGCTACTGGCCATGGCGATAATGGTGCCGTCGACGGAACTCTTGTATCAAAAGATTGAGCAACCTTACGGAAAACTGGGCAGCTCTCGCCGAAGAGAAGTTACACCCGAACTCACACTTGCCAACGAAGCGGCAGGCTAACGATCTTCGCAAGTGGGCCGTTGGTAACCACCCTGATTTCGGCGTTCGGTTTGACCTCAAAATCCGGGATGCGCTTCAACCACTCTTCGAGGAAAATGCGCAGTTCCTCCCGGGCCACCGAAGCCCCAAGACAACGATGCGGCCCGTCGCCAAAAGCGGCATGACTGGGGCGGGGCCGTGTAAAGTCCACCTTCAACGGTTCTTCTATCTCGCGTTCGTCCAGTCCGGCGAGGGCCGTCGGCACAGCCACCATATCACCTTTCCGCAAAGTGACCCCGCAATAATCGAAATCGTGCCTGACTTCGCGAGAAAGCATCACATTCGCAAAACGTCGAAGAAGTTCTTCTATGGCATTGGGAATCAATTCTGGTTTGTTGATGAGCTCGTGGCGATGGGCTGGATTATTGGCAAAAAAGTGCGCAAAAAAACCCAACATTGACGCCACCGTATCAAAACCAGCCAGTAAAATCAGTCTGACCATCCCGGCGATTGTAGGGTCATCCAACAATTTGCCATCCACTCGTGCCGCAGCGATCGAACTAATCAAGTCTGAGCCAGGGGCAGCCCGGCGTTCCCCGACTTTTTGCATGCCATAAGCAACGAGCTTCCGGGAAGCCCTCTCTCCCTTCCTCCTGCCCCCGTGCAAGCTCGCTCCAACGACCTCGACTAAAAACTCCCGGTCTTTCGTGGGGAGACCGACCAGCTTCAAGAAATTCGCCGCGGGTATTTGATGGCCAAAAGCGTGAAAAAATTCGCATTTGCCCCTACTCTTGAAACCTTCGATTAATTCAATAGCGAAGGCACGAGTGTCGGCCAAAATCGGCGCCAATGCACCGGGAGTAAACGCATCCGCGATCATTCTTCGGTACTTCACATGCTCTGGCGGATCAAGCTGTATGGGCACTAACGGCGCTTTTGCGAGCTGGGAGTTTACTCGTGCTTTGGAACCAAACCAGTTCTTGAAAGAAAAAGGACATTTCCCCTGCTGCTGCTGTTCCATGACAGGTTTGGCCTGGTCAGCCGTGGCAGATGAAAAATGATCGTGTTCACGGAGAATCATTTCGATACCGGCTGCACGAGTCACAATCCAATGCCCTCTTTCATGCGGCGTCCACAACAGATCGGCCAGGCCGGGAGCCGTCAGGCTTTTCAAAGTGCGCGCATAATCACCATCCCTGATCGTGAAATTGTAAATATCGAAATCAACAACTCGATCTCTTGGAACGTTGCTCGGGATATTTTTTACCTGTTCCATGATGGTCGTTATTGTACGGCAGTCGGGTAGTGAAGCGGCAATTTGAAAAAAATTACCTTAAGGTCTAGCCAGACCTATCTTCAAGCAATCTGTAGCTTGGGGAGAATCCACCTATTCGTAAAGTCAGGCGATTTTGAGGTAGTGGTACAGTTTGAGATTCAGCGAGATACTTCTTTGAGTATTCAGTCATCCTGAGCGAAGCGCAGCGAAGTCGAAGAATCAGTTCAGTAGCTCTGAAAAGACCAACCGAACTGATCCCTCGACAAGCTCGGGATGACGGATGGTTTGGAGAAGATTTTTCGCAGAGATCTCAAACTGTATCACTACCGATTTTGAAAGCGCTTTCTCCAGATAGATCCTAATGATGCCTTGGGTTAGGATTTGATAGCGGACTGCTTTTCAAGCTCATCCGTCGTCATGGCATGAATCATTTGTTCAAAACTGACCGTGTTTTTCCAACCCAAAACATTTCTGGCGCGGGAAGCATCGCCCACGAGTTTTACGGGCTCCGATTTGCGGAGCAAAGACGAATCGACTTCCACAAAATCCTCCCAACGCAGGCCCACGACACTAAAAGCAATCCGCGCAATATCCTCAACCGTGTGCAGTTGACCCGTGGCAAAAAGATAATCGTTCGGCTCTGCCTGTTGCAGGGTCAGCCACATGCCTCGAACATAGTCCTCGGCAAAGCCCCAGTCTCTTTCTGCCTGCAAGTTGCCGAGAGAGATTTTTTTTTGATGACTCAGTTTGATGGCAGCGGCAGCGGCACAGATTTTTTTGGTCACAAAATTTTCACCACGACGGGTCGATTCGTGGTTGTACATAATCCCGTTGCAGGCGAATAGTCCGAATGAAGCCCGATAAATCTTCACCATTTGCGTGGCAAAGGCTTTCGCGCAACCGTAGGGTGTCTTGGGGTTGAAGGGTGTTTCCTCCGTTTGAGGCCACTGAATCGGTTCGCCAAAAATTTCACTGGAAGAAGGATGGAAAAGACGCGGAGGAGATGATAAATCGCGAATGATTTCCAGAAGGCGTAAGGTCGCCATTGCGGTCAAATTACTGGTGGTCTCCGGGATTTCAAAACTTAGTCCGACATGGCTTTGTCCCGCCAGATGATAAAGTTCCGTTGGCTTTATCGAGACCAGAATGCGCCGCAGAACCGTAACGTCCTCAAGATCGGCATAATGGAGAAAGAGGCTTTTTTTATAGATGACTGGATCGATGTAGAGATGCTTGAGGCGCGAGCGCTCCAGCGAACTCGTGCGGCGCACGACGCCATGCACCTCATAACCCTTCGCCAATAAAAAATCGGCAAGCAACGAACCGTCCTGGCCGGTAATGCCGGTGATAAGCGCCGTGGGCATAATCTAGTGTGTGGGGAAAAAGACCGCTCGGGTGAGTGCTATTTTGCCGATTTTACCAGGTGGATTTGCCCTAAGATTTCGGCAGGTGAAAGATGTCAGCGACCGCTTTGGAAAAAGAGGTGAGTGTAATGGGCTTGGAAACGTAGCCGGCGACTTTCAGCTTACGGCATTCTTCCAGATCTTTCGGATCATTGGATGAAGTCATGACAATGACCGGGGTGTGTTGAAACTCTTTTCGGATACGGATGCCACGCAAAATATCCAGGCCGCTAAGCGAAGGCAGTTTAAGATCGAGAAAAATGGCGATTAGACTGTCGGCACTTGAGATGAATGACGGTTGGTTCAGAAAATCGAGCGCTTCCTGCCCGTCGGAGATGAATTTGACATGATTATCCACCCCTTTTTTGCGCAATTGCCGAAGAAGCAATTCGCTGTCAAAGGGATCATCCTCAATAACAAGCACCCGCACAGTGTCGTCAACCTTGGCTAAATCAGTCATACCCCTCAACCGAATAATGAATTTTTCACGTCACAGGGCAAAATCAAAACAATCTCACTCTTGCGCCCAAGGTACCGTTTACATCCGCGCATGCAAAGCACGATCGGTCCCCCTGCAGAATCATTTCTACGAAGCTGAACTGGTGGCGAGTTGCGAAACGGGTGACGTCGTCTCGGCGTAACGCTTGCGTTTGCGATAAAGCGTGGCCGGGTCGATCCCGAGAATTTGTGCGGCTTCCTCCATGTTGCCGGCGATTTCGATGATGCGCATAATATGCTCCCGCTCCAGTTCTTCCAGGCTGACGCGATTACCGATCATGGCATGGGCCGGTTGTGCGCCGCGCAAGCTATCGGGAAAATCGTTCACATCGATTTTTTCACTGGAAGCAAGAATGACAGCCCTTTCGATGACGTTGCGCAATTCTCGCATGTTCCCGGGCCACGGATAATTTTGCATCGCCGCCATGGCGGACGGAGTGAATTCCTTGGTCGAATGCGAGCTCTGGTTGGCAAACATTTTGAGCTGTTCCTGCGCAAGTACGGATATATCAAGCGGGCGTTGACGCAAGGGGGGAAGCTCAATGGTGATGACATTGAGACGGTAGTAAAGGTCTTCGCGGAATTTGCCTTCCTTGACCAAATCTTCCAGGCGGCGATTAGTCGCCGCGATCACGCGCACATTGGCTTTGCGTGGCTTGGCATCGCCGACCCGTTCGTATTCACGTTCCTGCAAAAGACGCAGAAGTTTGGGTTGGATTTCAAGGGGAAGCTCGCCGATTTCATCGAGGAAAAGAGTGCCTCCCTCCGCCGCCTTGATCTTGCCCCATGTTTCCCCTACTGCGCCGGTGAAGGCGCCGCGCACATGGCCGAAAAGCTCACTTTCAAGCAGCTCGCGCGAAAGGCTCGGGCAGGCGACGGTGACAAAAGCATTGTCACGACGCGGACTGTTACGGTGAAGCGCGCGCGCCAGCATGCTTTTGCCGGTGCCACTTTCACCCAGCAGGAGAATGGTGGCGGCAGAGGCGGCAGCCTTGGTGGCTGTCTCGACCAATTTTTGCACCAATGGTTCCCGGGTAACGAAATTGGCCAGAGTCTCGGCGGGTGAGAGCATCGATTCAAGTTCAACCACTCGATTTTCCAGACGCTGGCTGGTTTCTATCCGCGCCAGGGACTGTCGGATTTGTTCCGGAGTAAACGGTTTGGCAATATAATCGACGGCTCCCCGACGCATGGCCTCGACCGCTGTGTCGATGGAAGAGTAGGCGGTAAAGACGATGATGCTCAGCTTGGGCTCAAACGCCAGGAGCTTGGGAATAAGTTCCAGCCCATCTTCATTGCCAAGACGAAGATCAAGAAAGGCCGTGTCGAAACTGCTTTTTTTCAAATGACTGAGCGCATGGGCTCCGCTTTCGGCCTGATCGCATTCGTGACCAAGGGTATCGAGTGTGAGCGCAGTCGTTTTGCGAATGTGAGCTTCGTCGTCAATAACCAGGATTTGCATATTTATCAGGACAAAATCAGTCCCTGCCCCAGTGGTCTAGGTTAGAGATTAAACGCCTTGAAATCATGATTAGGCAATTTGGATGCCATACAAGCTTAACAATTTATATTATACTTATAATAAGCAACTTGCGCTTCAGCCATCGGTTTAACCCCACCAAGAGAATACCCTTAATATTGCATTACGCACGGTTCATTCAAATAAATTTGCGAAATGCTTTACTTGATCATCGGATCTTAGTCGCATGTTATCAATGCCGTACAGCCATCCCTTTGGAGAGATGGCTTTCATCAAAATTAGATGTGAGGTCGCCGTCCCGAGACAAAGGAAAGGGCAAATAAAACCAAAAAAACAAAGAATAGTATCTGGGCGATCACCGCCATCTGCCCTGCAAAACCGATAAAGCCCAGCACTCCCGCAATCACTGCGATAACCAAAAATGTCGCCGTATAATTCAACATGGAATTTCCTGATTTGAGGGCAGCATTAAGCTTATTTTCTCCGCGGCGGAGGGACCATTAGAATCCCCGTAAGAAGACCCACATTGAAATTGGAAAAATAAGTGGAGGCGGACTTCTCGCGGGAATGATCTTTCAGGTCTTGCGCTTCATTCGGCAGATCCCGCAACAAATCTCGAAGGGGGCGAGCGGGCTTTGTGTCAGGAGCTATCAGAGGATTGGTTTTCATTTAGCTTTTTTCAATCAGCGTGGCCTAAGCCTTTTGATGCCACATCATGGGTTAATTTTTCTATATATTCGGGTCAATCGCAGGCGACATTGTTTGACGATGACACCATGCTCGCATTCCACTTATGCAACGAACGTGCCAACCCTTGTGTTGCATGCCTAAGTCTCTGTTATTTATTAACTTAAAATATAGATCAAGCCCGGAGGCTGATCGGCAGATTGTGTTTTGCGTCCCGCTGCGCCTATTGACAATGCGTTATGCAAGAGTTGAAGCCTCAGGACGTCAACTGATGAAGACCGGTAATGGCCTTGGCGAAGGACTCGAAAGTAACTGGTTTTGAAATATAGGCCGCCACCTTTAACCGATGACATTCTTCAAAGTCCCTGGGATCAAGCGAAGCCGTCATGATAATCACCGGAATACCCTGAAGCCGGGGAGTCCGCTTGATGCGACGAAGCAATTCCAGGCCATTCATTGAAGGCAATTTCAAATCAAGAAATATGGCGATGAGATCATAAAAAGGCTCCGCAGGAGGAAGATTCGCGAGAAAGTCGAAAGCTTTTTTCCCATCTTCGATAAACTTAACCATCGCGTCGATTTTGCTTTTGCGTAACTGGTGCATAAGCAAATCCCGATCATCTGGATCATCTTCAATTACCAAGACACGGACAGCCAAACTAGATTTGGGCGTGAACATCTTCATAACAAACAAGAGGCAAGAACGACTGGCAGTAATGATGCCAATCAAGTCCAAAATAGCTGCCGCGCCTCTCATTCGATGAATCGTTTTTTCTCTATACAGCCATTCATTCCTTTCAAGTCTCTTGCAATTTGAAATCCGAATGCAATTTTATTCATGCAAAACGCATGGTAATTAAGTGCTTCAAGCGCCCTTAAATTCGTTCAGACAAATTTTCCTCAGGCCGCTTTAACTCTCTATGAGGAGTATTCGATGGCTAGATCATCAATGTGGCCATACTTTTCACTCTTTGGCCCTAAAGATGCTGATTTGATCGCACCTGTCAAAGACAGCGAGAAGCCTTCCCTGCAATCTTCATCTCGATCGGCGAACCATGAAAAAAAACGGCGTGGCCCAGTCTCATCTCGTTCGCGGAAGGAGACCGGTCTTTAGGCCCGTCGAGAGCACGGATGGAAATTTGGACGTGCCCCGTTTGCTTGTCGCCCTGACGGCATTGAAAAAGGGCGACTTTTCCGTTCGCCTCCCGCTGGATTGGAACGGCACAGCCGGAAAGATCGCCGATGCGTTTAACGATGTCATTGAACGCAATGAGAAAATGGCCAAAGAGCTGGAGCGAATCAGCCGCGTGGTCGGTAAAGAGGGAAAAATCAGCCAACGCGCTTTCATCGGTGAGGTCAGCGGCTCGTGGGCTGATTCCGTCGCCTCCGTCAATGCTCTCATCAGCGATCTGGTCCATCCCACCAGTGAAACCGCGCGCGTGATCGGCGCCGTGGCCAAAGGCGATCTTACCCAAACCATGGCCCTCGAAATCGAGGGTAGGGCCCTGGAAGGCGAATTTCTACGGACGGCCAAGACGGTCAACACCATGGTGAACCAGCTCAGTTCCTTCGCCTCGGAAGTAACGCGCGTCGCCCGCGAAGTCGGTACCGAAGGAAAACTTGGCGGCCAGGCGAAGGTGAAAGGCGTCGCGGGCACGTGGAAGGATTTAACCGATAGCGTGAATTCGATGGCCGGTAACCTGACCGGTCAGGTGCGCAATATCGCCACGGTCACGACCGCTGTCGCCAATGGCGATCTCTCGAAAAAGATCACGGTCGACGTTAAAGGCGAAATTCTCGAATTGAAAATCACCATCAATACGATGGTCGATCAACTCCGTTCCTTTGCCTCGGAAGTGACGCGCGTCGCCCGCGAAGTCGGTACCGAAGGAAAACTCGGCGGCCAGGCCGAAGTGAAGGGCGTCGCCGGCACGTGGAAGGATTTGACCGATAACGTGAATTCGATGGCGCGCAATCTGACGGGTCAGGTGCGAAATATTGCCGATGTGACAACGGCCGTCGCCAACGGCGATCTTTCCAAAAAAATTACGGTCAACGTTAAGGGCGAAATTCTCGAGCTGAAAAACACCATCAACACGATGGTCGATCAGCTCAGTTCTTTTGCCTCGGAAGTGACGCGCGTCGCCCGCGAAGTCGGCACCGAAGGAAAACTCGGCGGTCAAGCTGAAGTGAAGGGCGTGGCCGGCACCTGGAAAGATTTGACCGACAGCGTGAATTCGATGGCGGGCAATCTAACGGCGCAGGTGCGCAATATTGCGGCGGTAACGACTGCGGTTGCCACAGGTGACTTGTCGAAAAAAATCACGGTCGATGTCCGCGGAGAAATTCTCGAATTGAAAAACACCATCAACACGATGGTCGATCAACTCCGTTCCTTTGCCTCGGAAGTGACGCGCGTCGCCCGCGAAGTCGGTACCGAAGGAAAACTCGGCGGTCAGGCCGAAGTGCAGGGCGTGGCCGGCACCTGGAAAGATTTGACCGACAGCGTGAATTTGATGGCGGGTAATCTGACCGCCCAGGTGCGCAACATTGCCACCGTGACGACCGCCATCGCCAACGGCGATCTTTCCAAGAAAATCACCGTCGACGTCAAAGGCGAAATTCTCGAGATGAAAAACACGATTAATACGCTCGTGGATCAGCTCAGTTCCTTCGCCTCGGAAGTGACGCGCGTCGCCCGCGAAGTCGGTACCGAAGGAAAACTCGGCGGTCAGGCCGAAGTGAAGGGCGTCGCCGGCACCTGGAAAGATTTGACCGACAGCGTGAATTCGATGGCGGGCAATCTAACGGCGCAGGTGCGCAACATCGCCGACGTGACGACCGCCGTCGCCAACGGCAATCTTTCCAAGAAAATCACCGTCGATGTGCGCGGAGAAATTCTCGAGTTGAAAGATACGATCAACACGATGGTCGATCAGCTCAACTCGTTTGCCTCGGAAGTGACGCGCGTCGCCCGCGAAGTCGGTACCGAAGGAAAACTCGGCGGCCAGGCCGAAGTGAAGGGCGTGGCCGGCACGTGGAAAGATTTGACCGACAGCGTGAATTCCATGGCCGGTAATCTAACGGCGCAGGTGCGCAACATCGCCGACGTGACGACCGCCGTCGCCAACGGCAATCTTTCCAAGAAAATCACCGTCGACGTCAAAGGCGAAATTCTCGAGCTGAAAAACACCATCAACACGATGGTCGATCAGCTCAACTCGTTTGCCTCGGAAGTGACGCGCGTCGCCCGCGAAGTCGGCACCGAAGGAAAACTCGGCGGTCAGGCCGAAGTGGAAGGTGTCGGCGGCACATGGAAGGACTTGACCGATAACGTGAATTTCATGGCGGGTAATCTGACTTCCCAGGTCCGCAACATTGCCGCCGTGACAACCGCCGTCGCCAAAGGCGATCTCTCCAAGAAAATCACCGTCGATGTCAAAGGTGAAATTCTCGAATTAAAGAACACCATCAACACGATGGTCGATCAGCTTAGTTCTTTCGCCGCAGAAGTGACGCGTGTCGCGCGCGAAGTCGGCACCGAAGGAAAGCTCGGCGGCCAGGCCGACGTGAAGGGTGTCGCGGGCACGTGGAAAGATTTGACCGACAGCGTGAATTCGATGGCCGGTAATCTAACGGCGCAGGTGCGCAATATCGCCGACGTGACGACCGCCGTCGCCAACGGCAATCTCTCGAAAAAGATCACGGTCGACGTCAAAGGCGAAATTCTCGAGTTAAAAGATACGATCAACACGATGGTCGATCAGCTCAACTCGTTTGCCTCGGAAGTGACGCGTGTCGCCCGCGAAGTCGGCACCGAAGGAAAACTCGGTGGTCAGGCCGATGTGCGCGGCGTCGCAGGCACGTGGAAAGATTTGACCGATAACGTGAATTTCATGGCGGGCAATCTGACCTCCCAGGTCCGCAATATCGCAGCCGTTACCACGGCGGTGGCGCGAGGCGATCTCTCGAAAAAGATCACGGTCGACGTTAAAGGCGAAATTCTCGAATTAAAAAACACCATCAACACGATGGTCGACCAGCTCAGCTCCTTTGCCTCGGAAGTCACGCGTGTCGCCCGCGAAGTCGGCACCGAAGGAAAACTCGGCGGTCAGGCCGATGTGAAGGGCGTTGCGGGCACATGGAAAGATTTGACCGATAACGTGAATTTGATGGCCGGCAACCTGACCAATCAGGTGCGCGGTATTGCCTTCGTCGTCACGGCGGTGGCCAACGGAAATCTTAAACCCAAGTTGACCGTGGAAGCTAAAGGCGAAATCGCCGCCTTGGCCGAGACCATCAATAGCATGACCGATACGCTGGCCATTTTCGCCGACCAAGTGACTTCCGTGGCCCGTGAAGTCGGAGTCGAAGGAAAGCTCGGCGGTCAGGCCAGCGTGCCGGGCGCAGCCGGAACGTGGAAAGATTTAACCGATAACGTGAATCAGCTGGCAGCCAACCTGACCACCCAGGTGCGCGCCATCGCCGAAGTCGCCACGGCCGTGACCAAAGGCGATCTTACCCGGTCTATCACCGTGGAAGCCTTGGGCGAAGTCGCCGCGCTCAAAGACAATCTTAACGAGATGATTCGTAATCTTAAAGATACGACTCTGAAAAACAGTGAACAGGATTGGCTGAAAACGAATCTCGCGAAATTTTCCCGCATGTTACAGGGACAAAAGGATCTTCTTACGGTGGGAAAGCTGATTCTTTCGGAGCTGGCTCCAGTTATCTCGGCGCAACAGGGTGTATTCTATACGATGGATTCCTCCAAGGATGACGGGGAACTTTATCTCAAACTTCTGGCCAGCTACGCCCATCGGGAACGCAAGGACTTTAACGACAGATTTAAACTTGGAGAAGGCTTGGTGGGACAATGCGCTTTGGAAAAGGAAAAGATTCTCCTGACCAATGTGCCCCGAAATTACATGGCCATAGGCTCAGGCCTGGGCAAGGCCAGCCCATTGAACGTTCTCGTTCTTCCCGTCGTCTTCGAAGGTCAGGTCAAGGCCGTGATGGAACTGGCCTCCTTTGATCGGTTCAGCCCCACGCACCAGGCTTTCTTGGATCAGCTCACGGAAAGCATCGGCATTGTGCTCAACACCATCGAGGCCAATACCCGCACGGAGGATTTGCTGAAACAATCCCAATCCCTCGCCAAGGAACTACAGAGCCAGCAGCTCGAGTTGCAGCAAACCAATCAGCAATTGGGAGAAAAAGCGAAATTGCTGGCCGATCAAAACGTCGAGGTGGAACGCAAAAATACGGAAGTGGAGCAGGCACGCCAGGCACTCGAAGAAAAGGCCAAACAATTGGCACTGACTTCGAAGTATAAATCCGAGTTTTTGGCCAACATGTCCCACGAGCTTCGGACTCCGCTTAACAGCTTGCTCATCCTTTCCGACGATCTCTCCAAAAACAGGGACGGAAATCTTTCCGATAAACAGATTGAATTTTCCAAGACGATTCACGCTTCCGGGAACGATCTGCTTGCGCTGATCAATGATATTCTCGATCTGTCCAAGATCGAATCGGGCACCGTCATGGTGGATGTCGGCGACGTCACCCTTCGCGACTTGCACGACTATGTGGAACGGGCCTTCCGCCATTTTGCCGATACCAAGAAACTCGAATTTCAGGTTGATCGCTCGGACAATCTTCCCCGAATCATTCAAACCGACGCCAAGCGTTTGCAACAGATTCTCAAGAACCTGCTTTCGAATGCCTTTAAATTCACGGAAAAGGGGCAAGTTTCGCTCTCGATGACCCTCGTTGGTGAAGGTTGGAATCCCGAAAATGAAACCCTTAATCACGCCAGATCTGTCCTGGCCTTTTCCGTCAGGGACACCGGCATCGGTATTCCTGCCGACAAACAACACATTATTTTCGAAGCCTTCCAACAAGCCGATGGCAGCACGAGTCGCAAGTACGGTGGCACCGGCCTTGGCTTGGCCATCAGCCGGGAAATTGCGCGCTTGCTCGGCGGAGAAATTCGCCTGGTCAGCATCCCTGGCGAAGGAAGCACCTTTACGCTGTTCCTGCCGCAGAACTACGTTCCAGTCAAGCCGGCCAAACGCCAGGCCCTGCTTTCCGCTGATGATAATCGGGTGGAAATTCCCCCTGACATTGACGTTCTGCCCACCGCGCCGGAACCAACCGGAATACCCTTACATCAACTTGATGACGATACCGGCAATATCCAGCCTGGTGACCGGGTGCTGCTTATCGTCGAAAACGACACCAGTTTTGCCCAGCTTCTTTTGGAGATGGTGCATGAAAGCGGGTACAAGGGCATCATCACCTCGCGCGGAATTGATGTGCTCGTCATCGCGCACGAACAAAGAATCGATGCCATCACCTTGGATATCAATCTCTCTGATATCGATGGCTGGAAAGTCCTCGCCCGATTGAAAGACGACGTCAACACCCGCCATATTCCCGTCTATATTATCACGACAGAAGAAAGCCGCGCCCGCGGCCTGAGAATGGGGGCTGCTGGTGTTCTGACCAAACCGTTGAAATCCAAAGAAGAACTGAAAGGGGTCTTCAGCAGGATTCAGGGAATTATCCAACCCCATACCAGCAATCTTCTGATCGCCCACAAGAACGAAGCCCAACGCGACCAGCTCGCCCATATTCTCGGGGGCGAAGGCATTCAAGTTGTTGGCGTGGGCAGCGGACGGGAAGCGTTGTCCGAATTGAATGACAAGCCATTCGAGGCGGCCGTGATCAGTTTAAGTTTATCGGATATGGCAGGCATGGCCTTAATCGAGAATATTAAAAAGGATTCGCATTTAGAGGATATCCCGATCGTGGTTTACGCTCCGAATAAACTATCGCAAAAGCAGGAAGACCACCTGAAGCGCCTGGAACATTCGATGAATTTAAAAGGCGTGCGTTCAGAGGAACGCCTGCTGGATGAATCCGCCCTCTTTCTTCATCGGGACATCAGTAAAATGCCGGAAGCCCAGCAACAGATTATCCATAAACTTCATCAGGCTGAGGTTATGTTGAAAGACAAAAAAATTCTGATTGTCGATGACGACATTCGCAACATTTTTGCCATGACCAGTCTTTTGGAACGTTATCAAATGCAAATTGTATCAGCCGAGACAGGCAAGATTGCGCTTGAGCAGTTGCAACAAAATCCGGAGATTGACGCCGTGCTCATGGACATCATGATGCCCGGCATGGATGGATACGACACCATGCGGGCCATTCGAGAACACGCCAGATTCCAAACCCTGCCTATGATTGCGGTTACAGCCAAAGCCATGAAAGGCGACCGGGAAAAGTGCATTGAGGCGGGCGCCTCGGACTACATCGCCAAGCCCGTTGACAGTATGGAATTGCTATCGATGCTACGTCTCTGGTTGCATCGTTAAATCATGAATCAGCCGGTCATGGAGCCTTTGGATTCGAAGTCTTTCGATGTCCAAAAAATCGAGAGTAAGGCCAATATTTTATTGGTCGATGATCGCGAAGATAAGCGTTTGGCGGTGGAAACAATCCTGGCCGATTTGGGACAAAACATCATTAAAGCGTCTTCGGGCCGGGACGCCTTGCGCTGCCTTCTAAATCAGGATTTCGCGGTTATCCTCCTTGACGTTAACATGCCCGGCATGGATGGATTTGAAACCGCCTTTCTGATTCGTCAGCGCAAAAGCTCGGAACATGTCCCCATTATTTTCATCACCGGCATCAGTGACACCGACACGCACGTCTCGCGCGGCTACTCCCTGGGCGCAGTCGATTATATTCTTACGCCGGTTGTCCCGGAAATTTTGCGCGCCAAGGTGTCTGTTTTCGTGGCTTTGTTCAAAGCCACCGAGCAGGTCAAACAACAAGCCGAACGTCTCCGCCTCGCCCACGATGAACTGGAAATGCGCGTTAACCAGCGGACGCATGAGTTAGCCGAAGCCAATGAATTCCTGCGAGTGGAAATCGCGGAACGCCAGCGCGCCGAGGAAGGCATCCTCAAATTAAACAGCGAATTGGAACAACGCATTCTGGATCGAACGGCGGAGCTGCGCATCGCCAACCAAGAACTCGAAACGTTTACCTATTCCATTGCCCACGACCTCAGGGCCCCGCTTCGACAGATTCACGGTTATGTCCAGATTCTCGAAGAAGAGTATGTTTCCGCCATACCCGCCGAGGGCCGTCCCTATTTTAAGCGGATCGGAGAAAGAGCCCAGAGCATGGAACAGATGGTTCAGGGCTTGCTTAATCTATCCATTATCTCCAAGCAGGATTTTAATTTTGAGGAAATTGATTTGAACCTTCTCGTTAATGAAGTTGTGGCTTCGATTAAATCGGAAGTTGGAAATCGAACTATCGAATGGAAAATAGAAAACCTGCCGATTGTGTTATGCAATCCCGGACTAATGAGGCAGGTATTTGCAAATTTACTCTCCAATGCCATCAAATATACACAACTCCGTAACAAGACCGTCATCGATATCGGGCAGACTAAAATCAATGATGAACCTGTCTTCTATATTCGCGATAATGGTGTTGGGTTTAGCATGGAACACATAAACAGGCTCTTTGGAGTCTTTCAACGGCTCCATCGTTCGGAAGATTTTGAAGGCACCGGAATTGGCCTGGCCCTCGTGGCACGAATTATCGC
>Ga0307511_10000590_pt1 | contig 38846 bp, 36 predicted proteins | sample 13_EM_MG_FD_200266 | JGI IMG/M metagenome (GOLD analysis project Ga0307511, IMG submission 200266) | Populus trichocarpa ectomycorrhiza microbial communities from riparian zone in the Pacific Northwest, United States - 13_EM | ecosystem: Host-associated > Plants > Roots > Unclassified | place... | reverse complement strand
CGGTGGGCCCGGGGCCCCCGCCGCTCCATCCACCGGTTATCCACAGCCTGAGGGGTTATCCACACGGTTATCCACAGGCTTACCCACAACTTGATCCACAACCCCCACCCCCGGATACGATTGCGCTGGGGTCGGCCACCCCGGGAGTGGTGGGGGCTGGGATTCTTCTGAAGCGCGCGTGCGGGCACCTCGTGGTGCGGTGGCTGATCACGACCCGCCGGGCCGAGCTGGTCGCGAAGTGGTGATTTCCCCGATGTTCCGAGGGGGCGACGCCGTTGAGGATGGGCGCGAACCTCGACGGAAGGCGGAACATGAGGGCCAGGGACCAGCGGCTGCTGGCGGAGACGCTCGCGCCGGAGCTGGTGGCGGGGGAGCGGCTGGAGCTGCTCGGACAGGCCAGCGTCAGCACGGCGTCGATGCCGGAGAAAGTAGGCGTCGCGGTGGCGACGGCGGTGCTGTCGGGCGGCATGATGGCGGCGACGGTGACGCCGTCGATGCTCTACATCGTGCTCACGGACCGAAGGCTGCTGCTGCTCCGGCCGGGGGTGACGATGAGGAAGTCGAGGGTGGTCGCGAGCATCCCGAGGCCGCTGATCACACTGAGCGGCCTCAAGCGCGGGCCGTTGAAGGTGGCGTTCCGGCTGGGCGTCCAGGGCGAGCCGACGGTGATCCGGGTGGCCTTCATCTTCGCCAAGGCGGACGGCATGAGATTCGCGGAATCTCTGGGACAGTCGAGCGCCGGGGAGCGGCCGGACGAAGACATGCGCCGCTAGTCGGCCCGCTCAAGGGCGTCCCGGATCGGGATCATCTTCGCGGCGGCCTCGGCGACCTCGGTGTCGGGATCGGAATCGGGCACGAGGCCGCCGCCGGCGAACAGCCGCACGGTCGAGCCGGTGACCTGGGCGCACCGCAGCGCGATGCCGACCTCGCCGTCGCCGTTGGCGTCGACCCACCCGACCGGCCCGGCGTACCGGCCGCGGTCCATGCCCTCGAGCTCGGTGATCGTGGCGACGGCCTTGGCCCGCGGGGTGCCGCCGACCGCTGCGGTGGGGTGCACGGCGCCGGCCAGCCGCAGCAGCGACGACTCGCCCGCGAGCTCGCCGGCGACGTCGCTGGCCAGGTGCATCACGTTGGGCAGCCGCAGCACGTGCGGCCGCGGCGACACCGACATCGACGAGCAGAACGGCCGCAGCGCCTCGGCCAGTGACTCGACGGCGTAGGTGTGCTCGCCCTGGTTCTTGGCCGAGGCCAGCAGCTCCTGCGCCAGCTCGTCGGCATGCACGCCGGCGTGCGGCCACATGGTGCCGGCCAGCACCCGCGAGTAGACCCGCGAGTCCTGCCGTCGCATCAGCATCTCCGGGGTGGCTCCGACCAGGCCGTCCACCGAGAAGACCCAGCAGCTCGGGTACTTCGCGGCCAGCCCGTTCAGCAGGAACCGCGGGTCGACGTCCTCGTCGGTGTTGGCGATCAGGTCGTGCGCGAGCACCACCTTGGCCAGCTCGCCGGCCCGCATCCGCTTGACCGCCTGGGCCACCGCGTCCCGGTAGTCGGTGACGGGCAGCTCGCCCTGCGAGTAGGCGATCGTGGTCGGCTTGCGCACCGGCTCGACCTCGTGGACCTCGGCCGGCTCGCCGATCTCCGTCACCCACGTGACGCCGTCGCGCCGACCGACCAGCACCCGCGGCACGACCAGCACCGAGGAGCCGGGGTCGTCGGCGAATGCCATGCTGACGAACGCGACCGGTCCGGAGCCGGGCAGCCCGACCTCGTCGACGCAGTCGATGCCGGCCGCGTACTCCCGCCACCAGCGGTCGGCCTGCTCGAACCGGTCCGCCCCGGACGGCTCGAACCGGGCGGCCTCGCCCCACCCGACCAGCCCCTCGCCCCGCATCACCCAGGCGAGCGCGCCGTCGGCGGACGGCAGCAGCCGGACCAGGTCCTCGTCGGTCGCGACCACCCGGCTGCGGGCCTGGAGACCGGTGGCACGGGGATTCGGAGCGGTCATCACGCCTCCGAGCGTAGAGCGCAGTTCGCCGGACCGTGACTCCGAGCGGGCCTACACTCGGGCGCTGTGGTGGAGAACGCAGTCGTGACCCGACCGGGTGAGCCGGCCGTGCGGCGGCGGTCGCGCTGGGCGTTCCTCGGCCTGGAGAAGCTGACGACCGTCCGTCGGGCCTGGCTGATCGGGGTGGTCACGGCGGCCGTGCTGATCACGGCCATGAGCCTGCTGCTGATCGCCGGGGCCTGGCGGGACGACCACGCCATCGAAGCCAACCTCGGCCACACCGACGCCGATGTGCTTTCTGTCGCCTTTGACCGCACGGTGGTGAGGTTCACCACTCCCGACGGCGCGACCCACAGCCCGCCGCTGGGCGTGCTCTACCCGCAGGACCTCCAGGCCGGGCAGCGGGTGCAGGTCGAGTACGACACCACCGACCCGGACGACCTGGTCCGCGTGGCCGGCCGGGACTACCGCCTGACCTTCCTGCCGTTCGGGATGCTGGTCGGCATCACATGGGCAGTCGCGGCGGGACTGATCTGGTGGCTGCGACGTCCAAGGACTCCTGCCACCAGGTGAGCACCTCGTCGGCCACGCCCGGGGCCGCGACCAGCAGACCGTCCAGGGGCAGCGGATCGCCGGAGCCGCGCCGGTCCAGCACGACGGCGCCGGACTCCACCGCCAGCGCGACCGCGCCCGCGACGTCCCACTCGTGATAGCTGTGCAGCACGGCCGCGGCGGCGTGGCCCAGCGCCACCTGCGCCACCGACAGCGCGGCCGAGCCGAGCACCCGCACGCCGGTCCGGGCCTTGGCGGCGCGGGCGATGAAGCTGTCCATGCCCGGCCACGGGCCGGTCTTGGTCCACTCCGTGCACATCACGGCCCCGGCCACCTCGGTCTTGTCGATCAGCTTGACCGGCGTGCCGTTGGCCCGGGTGCCGCGGCCGCGGGCGGCGGCGTAGATCTGCGCCCGGTACGGGTCGGCCACCACGCCGACCACCGGACCGTGCTCGTCGAGCAGCGCGAGGCTGTAGGCGCACCACGGGATGCCGGCCACGTAGTTGGTGGTGCCGTCGACCGGGTCAACCACCCAGCGGTAGGGCGCGGTGCTGATCTCCTCGTCGGCGCCGAAGGCGTCGCCGTGCACCGGGATGCCGGGGAACTCGCTGGCCAGCACCCGGCGGGTGTGGCGTTCCAGGGTGCGATCGGTGTCCGTGACCCAGTCGAACGGGGAGTCCTTGGACTCCGGCCGAGCGCCCCGGCCGGCGGTCGCCGTGATCACGTCGGAGGCGTCGTTGGCCAGTCGGCCGGCGACCTCCAGTGCCCGGGACAGCAGCCCGGGATCCACCGGCTGAATCGATCGGGAGGACAAGAGGGTCACGCCACCCGAGCGTGAACGCGCTCGGTGTCGCCGACGAGAATCAGAGGTGACGTCCCGGAGATCACCAGATCAAGTCTGCGGACCGCCGGGCCGCGCGCCAATGGCTGACCTGAGGATTTCGGGCAGCGTTCGCCAACCGGTCACCCTGCGTACGGGATGGACGCGGACGCTGGGCGGGTGCGCGTCGCGATCGTCACCGAGAGCTTCCTGCCGCAGGTCAACGGGGTGACCAACTCCGTGGTCCAGGTACTGGCGCACCTGCGCCGGCACGGTGTCCAGAGCCTGGTCGTCGCGCCCGGGGCGGGCCCCGACCGGCACGAGGACACCCCGGTGGTGCGGCTGCCGGCCGTCGAGTTCCCGTTCGTCAGCTCCATGCCGGTCGGCCTGCCGACCCGCAGGGTGCTCACCGCGCTCGCCGACTTCAAACCGGACCTGGTGCACCTGGCGTCACCCTTCGTGGTCGGCGCCCGCGGCCTGTCCGCGGCCCGCAAACTCGGGCTGCCGACGATCGCCGTCTACCAGACCGACATCGCCGGCTTCGCCGGCTCGTACGGGCTCGGGCTCGGCGCCCGGACCGCGTGGCGGTGGACCAAGCGGCTGCACTCGCTGGCCACCCGGACGCTCGCGCCGTCCACCTGGGCCGTGCGTGAGCTGCGGGAACGCGGCGTGCCGAGGGTGCACCGGTGGGGCCGGGGCGTGGACGTCGAGCGCTACGACCCACGCAAGCGCGATCAGGCGCTGCACCACAAGTTGGCGCCCAACGGCGAACTGCTGGTCGGCTTCGTGGGCCGGCTCGCGCCGGAGAAGCGTGTGGACCGGCTGTCCGCGCTGAACGACACCCCCGGCGTGCGGCTGGTCGTCGTCGGCGCCGGGCCGGATGAGCAGGTGCTGCGGGACAAGCTGCCCGGGGCCGCGTTCCTCGGCATGAAGACCGGCGAGGAGCTGGCCCGCGTGTACGCGAGCCTGGACGTTTTTGTGCACACCGGGCCGCACGAGACGTTCTGCCAGACCGTGCAGGAGGCGCTGGCGTCCGGGGTGCCGGCGATCGCGCCCGACGCCGGCGGACCGTCCGACCTGATCGACGACGGCCGCACCGGCTTCCTGCTGCCGCCGTGGGCCGACGAGGAGTTCGCGGCCGGCCTGCGGCGAAGCATCGACCTGCTGCGCGACGGCGACACCAGGGCCGCCTTCGGCGCGGCCGCCCGGCGGGCCGTGCAGGCCAGGACCTGGCCCGCGGTCTGCGACGAGTTGCTCGGGCACTACGCCGAGCTGCTCGACCAGCCGGAGTCTCGGTGCGCGTAGTCCAGCTCGCCAACTTCTACGGACCACGATCGGGCGGACTGCGCACCGCGTTGCACCATCTCGGCGCCGGCTACGTGCTGCACGGGCACGAGGTGTTCCTCGTCGTTCCCGGCCGCACGCCGTCGTGCGAACTGCTGCCCACCGGCGTCAAACGGATCACCCTGCGCGCACCGGTGATCCCTGGCACCGGCGGTTATCGCGCCGTCGACCCGTGGCGGGTGCACGCGCTGCTCGACCGGCTGTGGCCGGACCGGCTGGAGGTCTCCGACCGGCTCACGCTGCGTGGCATGGGGCACTGGGCCCGGGAACGGGGCGTGCCCAGCGTCGTGATCTCGCACGAGCGGCTGGACCGGCTGCTTGAGCAGTTCCTGGTGCCGCGGCGGCCGGCCGTGCGGGGCGCGGACTGGGCGAACCGGCGAATGGCCGCCAGCTACGACACCGTGGTCTGCACCACCGACTTCGCCCGCGAGGAGTTCGACCGCATCGGCGCCACCAACGTCCGCCGCGTGCCTTTGGGCGTCGACCTGCGGGAATTCACCCCTCGCCGGCGCGATCGCGCCGTACGCGACGACTTGGCCCGCGGCGCCGGCGCCCTCATGGTCCACTGCGGTCGGCTCTCGCCCGAGAAGCACGTGGAACGCAGCGTCGACACCGTCGCCGAACTGCACGAATCTGGTTTCGACGTGCGACTGGTCATCGCCGGCGACGGGCCCCGCCGGGAGTCCCTGGAACGCCGGGCCGCCGGCCTGCCGATCACGTTCCTCGGCTTCGTCTCGTCACGACCCCAGGTCGCCACCTTGCTCGCCTCGGCCGACGTCTCCCTCGCCCCAGGCCCGCACGAGACGTTCGGGCTGGCCGCCCTTGAGGCTCTCGCCTCCGGCACCCCCGTTGTCGTGTCCGCTTCTTCCGCACTGCGAGAGATCGTCGCCCCCGGCTGCGGCGCCGCCGTCGACGACCACGCCCCCGCTTTCGCCTCCGCCGTCACCTCGCTGCTGGCCGATCCCGAGGCCGACCGCCGGGCCGCCGCCCGGGCCCGGGCCGAGGAGTTCCCCTGGCCGGCCGCCGTCGACGGGATGCTGGCCGCGCTGCGGGCGAGGTGACATAGGCTCCGGTCATGTCGCGAGCCGGCTTGGACAAGAACCCGCGCGAGGTCGCCGAGATGTTCGACGGCGTGGCCAGGGGCTACGACCTGACGAACTCCGTCATGACGCTCGGGTTCGACCGGCGGTGGCGGGAGTGGACTCGTCGCACGCTCGACGCCAAGGCCGGTGAGAAGATCCTCGACCTCGCCGCCGGCACCGCCGTGTCCACCGTCGAGTTCGCCAGCGCCGGCGCCTGGTGCGTCGCCGCCGACTTCTCCCTCGGCATGCTGCGCAGCGGCGCCCGCCGCACCGTGCCCAAGATCGCCGCCGACGCCCTGCACCTGCCCTTCGCCGACGGCGTCTTCGACGCCGCCACCGTCTCTTTCGGCTTGCGCAACTTCCAGGGCACCGTCGACGCCCTGCGCGAGATGGCCCGCGTCGTCCGCCCCGGCGGCCGCCTGGTGATCTGCGAGCTGTCCAAGCCCAGTTGGAAGCCCCTGCGCCAGCTCTACAGCAACGTCGCCCTGCGGGCCCTGCCCGTCATCGCCCGGCCCGTCGCCTCCAACTCCGACGCCTACACCTACCTCGCCGAGTCCATCCGCGACTGGCACGACCAGCGCACCCTCGCCATGCTCATCGCCGAGGCCGGCTGGGACGACGTCGCCTGGATGAACCTCACCGGCGGCATGGCCGCCCTCCACCGCGCCACCAAGCCCGCGTAACCCCTCCCCAGCCTCGCGCGACCACCCCCTCCGCCACCCAACCTTTTGCCACATGTGGTCCATATGTGGCCCCAGAAGTCGAATGTGGCGCACACGTGGCAGCGGAGTTATCCACAGGGGCGGAGTTGTCCACAGAGTTGCAAGGGGTTGTTGCGGCGGGTTCGAGGATGCCGACTATTGGGTGAATGACCAGGCAATCCGCGTTGGACTACGCACTCCTGACGACCTTCTTCCCCGATGCCGTCGCCACCTGGCGTGACCTCGTTCGACTGGGGGTCGGAAAGGACGTCCCCGCTCGTCGATGCCGACCGGGCGGAGGCTGGACGAGACTGCTGACCGGCACCTATCTGCTGACCGGCGGTCAACCGACGAGGCGTCAACAGGTCAGGGCCGCATTGCTGCGCGCCGGACCGCTCGCCGTGGTCACCGGAGTTGAGGCCGCACGTCGGTATGGCGTGCGCCGTGTGCCCAACGACCCCTATGTACATGTCCTGGTGCCCTCGGGACAACATGTGAGCAGCCAGTCTTTCCTCCTTGTCGAACGCACCAACCGACCTTGGCAACAGCGGCTGGTCGACGGATTTCCCATGGCGGCGCCGGCCCGGGCCGTTCTCGACGCGGTGCGACGAGAACAGCGGCTCGACGTCGTGCGAGGCATGCTGGCGGATGCGCTTCAGCAGAAGGTCTGCGATGTCGATGCGATAGCGGCCGAGCTGCGAAATCTTCGTCTGCGTGGCACGGCGGTTCCCAGGGCGGTCCTACAGGAGGTGCGTGAGGGAGTCCGTTCGGTGGCCGAGGCGTGGGCTCGAGCCTTGATCAGACGTAGCTCGCTACCCCCTCCCCAGTGGAACGTCGAGCTGAGGGGACGCAGTGGCCAGCGACTCGCGGTAGTGGACGCGTGGTGGGACGACGTGGGCCTGGCCTGGGAGATCGATTCGAAGGAGTTCCATCTGGCGCCTGCTGACTTCGCGCGGACCATGAGCCGGCACTCCGCCCTGGCTGCGGCTGGTGTGCTTGTTGTGCACACGTTGCCGTCCATGCTGCGGAAGGACCCGGCACGTGTGGTCCGTGACCTCGTCGGGGCCTACGAGTGGGCCGGCAGATCGCGCCGCCCCGACGTCACCGGCAGTCTCTGGCGTCCCTCCGCGTGACCCGGCCCAACCGCCACATGTGCGCCATATTCGACGTCTGGCGACGAATGTGGTCCACATGTGACGTAGAAGGGCGGGCGGGGGCGTGGCCGTGGCGGCGGGGGTGGGGGATGTCCACAGTTAGACTCGGTTCGACCTGCACGTCAACCAGTTCACGAGGGAGTCCGGCATGAGCACGCCCAGCCGAGGCCAGGCCGGCGACGACGCCGACGTGATCGTGGTGGGGGCCGGGCCCGCCGGTTCGACCGCGGCGACGTATCTGGCGCGGGCCGGGTTGGATGTGCTGCTGTTGGAGAAGAGCACGTTCCCGCGGGAGAAGGTGTGCGGGGACGGGCTGACGCCCCGGGGTGTGAAGCAGCTGATCGACCTGGGCATCGACACCCGGGAAGAGGCGGGTTGGCTGCACAACAAGGGCCTGCGGGTGATCGCGGGCCGCACCAAGCTGGACCTGCCCTGGCCGGAGCTGGCGAGCTTCCCGCCCTACGGCGTGGTCCGGCCGAGGCAGGACTTCGACGAGATGCTGGCCCGCAACGCGCAGAAGTCGGGGGCCCGGCTGCGGGAAGGCGTCACGGTCACGGAGGCGGTCCGGGACGAGCGCCGGGGCCGCATCAAGGGCGTGAAGTCCAAGGACGGCAAGGAGTTCCGGGCCCCGGTGGTGCTGGCCTGCGACGGTGTCTCGGCCCGGCTGGCGCTGTCGATGGGCATCGAGAAGCGGGACGACCGCCCGATGGGTGTCGCGGTGCGGCGCTACTACAAGAGCCCGCGCACGCATGACGACTACCTGGAGTCGCACCTGGAGCTGTGGGACCGCACGGACCCGGCGAAGCCGGTGCTGATGCCGGGCTACGGCTGGATCTTCGGCATGGGCGACGGCACGGTCAACGTGGGCCTGGGCATCCTGTCCACGTCGAAGGCCTTCGGCAGCACGGACTACCGGGCCCTGATGAAGACCTGGCTGGACGGCACTCCGGAGGAGTGGGGCTTCCGCGACCAGAACGCGCTGGGCAAGGTCGGCGGCGCGGCCCTGCCGATGGGCTTCAACCGCACCCCGCACTACCGCGACGGCCTGCTGCTGGTCGGCGACGCGGGCGGCACGGTGAACCCGTTCAACGGCGAGGGCATCGGCTACGCCATGGAGTCGGCGAAGCTGGCGGCGGAGTGCGTGGTGCAGGCGATGGCCCGCCCGGAGGGTATGTCCCGAGAGCACGCCCTGTACGCCTATCCGACTCGCCTGCGTGAGGCGCTGGGCAGCTACTACCGCCTCGGCAACATCTTCTCCAAGCTCATCGGCAACCCGACGATCATGCGCACGGCGACCCGCTACGGCATGCCGCAGGCGACGCTGATGAAGCTGGTGCTGAAGCTGCTCGCCGGCCTCTACGACGAGAAGGACGGCGACGCCATGGACCGGGTGATCACGCTGGCCACCAGGCTCGCGCCGGCGGTCTGAGATGATGATCACACCGGGTCGGCCCGACCGAGTTGATCACGCTCGGTGATCGGACATCCACCCTGGTCGGGACCCCGAAAAATCCCCTCGCACGAGGGGATTTTTCATTTTCCGGCCATTGTCGGGAAATTCCCGAAAACACCCGATCGGCGTAGTCGAACGTCACCCGACATGATCTTGAAGATGCCCGGTTGTCAACCCCCTGGGCGACCCCGGGGAGGGGGGCGTACGCTCGGCTCGCTTGTGAACTGGTTCACAAGCTTGTGAAGAATTTCACAAGGACGGCCAATGGCGGCGGTCGGAGGTGCCGGTGAACGCGCAGGTCGGGGCGGTCGAAGTTAGGTCTGCCTTACCGAAGGTGCGGCGAACGTCACCCCTAGGGTTCCGTCACGAGGCCGGTGATCGGCCCCACACGGAGGAGACGAAAAGGTGCTGAACGTCGCTGAAGCCGCAGCGGCCCCCTCGGCTCTGGGGGCCTATGTCCCGCTGGTGTGCCTGTTCGTGCTGGCGGCCGCATTCGCGTTGTTCTCGGTGACGGCGGCGCCGTTCACCGGACCCCGCCGTTACAACCGGGCCAAGCTGGACGCCTACGAGTGCGGGATCGAACCCTCGCCGCAGCCGATCGTCGGCGGCGGCCGGATGCCGGTGGCGTACTACCTCACCGCGATGCTGTTCATCCTGTTCGACATCGAGATGGTCTTCCTCTACCCGTTCGCGGTGAACTCCGACGCCCTGGGGCTGTTCGGGGTCGTGGAGATCGTCCTGTTCATCGCAACCGTCGGGTTCGCCTACGCCTACGTGTGGCGCCGCGGCGGCCTGGACTGGAACTGACCTAGGGAGCGGCGAGATGGGTCTTGAGGAGAAGCTCCCCAACGGGATCCTGTTGACCAGCGTGGAGAAGCTGGTCAACTGGACGCGCAAGTCGTCGCTGTGGCCGGCCACTTTCGGCCTGGCCTGCTGCGCGATCGAGATGATGACCAGCGGCGCGCCCCGGTACGACCTGGCGCGCTTCGGCATGGAGGTCTTCCGCGCCTCGCCGCGGCAGGCCGACCTGATGATCGTGGCCGGCCGGGTGACCAACAAGATGGCCCCGGTGCTGCGCCAGATCTACGACCAGATGCCGGAGCCGCGCTGGGTGCTGGCGATGGGCGTGTGCGCCTCGTCGGGCGGCATGTTCAACAACTACGCCGTGGTGCAGGGCGTCGACCACGTGGTCCCGGTCGACATGTACCTGCCGGGCTGCCCGCCCCGCCCCGAGATGCTCATCGACGCCATCCTCAAGATCCACCAGAAGATCATGGACGAGCCGCTCGGCGCCAAGCGGGCCGCGCAGCTGGCGGCCTCGGGCCACCGCACCGTGCTGGAGCCGTCCTCGGTCCACTACGGCAAGGCCGGCAGCAAGAAGTTCCGGGGCCCGGTGGACCCCAGCCATCGACACATGCTCACCGCCGGGGAGTGACGCGTTCCCGTGACTGACGACAAGCCCACCACCACTCCCGAGCCCGGCGGCGAGCACTCCAGCGCCGACCGCCCGGACGCCGGACTCGAGCCGCGCGGGCCGGAAGCGCCCGCCGTCGGGGAACCGGCCGTGCCGCTGGTGACCGGCCGTGCCCGCCAGGGCATGTTCCACATCTCCGGCTCCGGCGACACCTCCGGCTTCGGCGGCCTGCGGCTGCCGGCCCACGTGGCCGCGCCCAGCGAGCGGCCGTTCGGCGGCTGGTTCGACGAGGTCGCCGACGAGCTGCTGGCCGCGGTCAACGACGCGGACCTGCCGGACGACACCGTGCAGCAGATCACCGTGGACCGCGGCGAGATCACCTTCTACATCCGCCGCGAGCAGCTGCTGGACGTCGCCCGCATCGTGCGCGACGACCCGGCGCTGCGCTTCGAGCTGTGCAGCTCGGTGTCCGGCGTCGACTACGGCGCGGACGTGCCGCAGCGGCTGCACTCCGTCTACCACCTCACGTCGATGACCTACCGCCGCCGGATCCGGCTGGAGGTCTGCGTCGACGTGGACGACGCGCACCTGCCCAGCGTGGTCGAGGTCTACCCGACCGCGGACTGGCAGGAGCGCGAGGCCTGGGACATGTTCGGGATCGTCTACGACGGCCACCCCGCGCTGACCCGAATCCTGATGCCGGACGACTGGGACGGCCACCCGCAGCGCAAGGACTACCCGCTCGGCGGCATTCCGGTCGAGTACAAGGGCGCCGAGATCCCGCCGCCCGACCAGCGGAGGTCGTACTCATGAGCAGCACCGAAGAGGACCTGTACGCGAGCTCGAGGGAAACCACCGAGGGCACGGTCTTCAACGTCTTCGGCGGCGGTGACTGGGACGAGGTCATCGAGGACGCGCTCGGCAACGAGCGCATCGTGATGAACCTCGGCCCCCAGCACCCGTCGACGCACGGCGTGCTGCGGCTCGTGCTCGAGCTGGAGGGCGAGACCGTCACCCAGGGCCGGCTGGTCGTCGGCTACCTGCACACCGGCATCGAGAAGAACGTCGAGTACCGGAACTGGACCCAGGGCGTCACCTTCGTGACGCGCATGGACTACCTGGCCCCGCTGTTCAACGAGGCCGCCTACTGCATGTCGGTGGAGAAGCTGCTCGGCGTCGAGGTGCCGGAGCGGGCACAGGTCGGCCGCGTGCTGCTGATGGAGATCAACCGCATCGGCTCGCACCTGGTGGCCCTGGCCACCGGCGGCATGGAGCTGGGCGCGCTGACCGGCATGACCGCCGGCTTCCGCGAGCGCGAGGAAGTCCTGCACCTGCTGGAGTTCCTCACCGGCCTGCGGATGAACCACGCCTACATCCGGCCCGGCGGCCTGGCCCAGGACTTCCCGGTCGACGCGGACGAGAAGATCACCGACTTCGTCAAGCTGATGAAGAAGCGGCTGCCCGACTACGACAAGCTGCTGACCGGCCAGCCGATCTGGAAGAACCGGCTGGCCGGCATCGGCGTGCTGCCGGTGGACGCCTGCCTGGCGCTGGGCATCACCGGCCCGATCCTGCGCTCGGCCGGCCTGGCCTGGGACCTGCGCAAGGTCGAGCCGTACCTGGGCTACCAGACCTACGACTTCGAGGTGCCCACCTCGACCGACGCCGACTGCTACGCCCGCTACCTGCTGCGGCTGGAGGAGATCCACCAGTCGCTGCGCATCATCGAGCAGGCGGTCAAGCGCCTCGAGCCGGGCCCGGTCATGGTGGAGGACGCCAAGATCGCCTGGCCGGCCCAGCTGACCATCGGCCCGGACGGCATGGGCAACTCCCTCGAGCACGTCCGCAAGATCATGGGGCAGTCCATGGAGTCCCTGATCCACCACTTCAAGCTGGTCACCGAGGGCTTCGCGGTGCCGGCCGGCCAGGTGTACGTGCCGGTGGAGTCGCCGCGCGGCGAGCTCGGCTACCACGTCGTCTCCGACGGCGGCACCCGGCCGTTCCGGGTCCACGTGCGGGAGCCAAGTTTCGTGAACCTCCAGTCGATGCCGGCGATGAGCGAGGGCGGCATGGTCGCCGACGTCATCGCCGCGGTGGCCTCGATCGACCCGGTGATGGGTGGGTGTGACCGGTGACCTCTGATCTCTCCGACGACCTGTTCGGCACGGATCTCGCGGACAAGGCCAAGGCGATCATCGCCAGGTACCCGCGGGCCCGGTCGGCGCTGCTGCCGATGCTGCACCTGGTGCAGTCGGTCGAGGGCTTCGTCAGCGTGGACGGCATCGCGTTCTGCGCCGACCAGCTGGACCTGACCACCGCCGAGGTGAGCGCGGTGGCCACCTTCTACACGATGTACAAGCGCAAGCCCTGCGGCGAGCACCTGGTCAGCGTGTGCACCAACACGCTGTGCGCGGCGCTGGGCGGCGACGACATCTACGACCGGCTCCGCAAAGCCCTGGGCTCGGGCGGCAAGCCGCTGGGCCACGAGGAGACCTCGGGCGAGCCGGGCGAGCCCGGCTCGATCACGCTGGAGCACGCCGAGTGCCTGGCCGCCTGCGACCTCGGCCCGGTGCTCCAGGTCAACTACGAGTTCTACGACAACCAGACCCCGGAGTCGGCGCTGGACCTGGTCAAGCAGCTGCAGGCCGGCAAGAAGCCGGACCCGACCCGGGGCGCGCCGCTGACCGACTTCCGTCAGGTGGAGCTGCAGCTGGCCGGCTTCCTGGACGGTCGGGAGTCCGATGTGGACGGTCCGTCGGCCGCGCCGGAGACGGTGCGTGGAGCCAAGATCGCGCACGAGAAGGGGTGGACCGCGCCGGCGATGCCGGACTCGGTCTCCTTCCCCGCTCTGCCGGAGAAGAAGTGAGGGGGCGGCAGTGAGCGACGACGTCAAACCACTGACCCCGGTGCTGACCAAGCGGTGGCTGTCGCCGAGGTCCTGGACGATCGGGACCTACGAGCAGCTGGAGGGCTACACCGCCCTGCGCAAGGCGCTCAAGGCCCACCCGGACCAGCTGATCCAGCTGTGCAAGGACTCCGGGCTGCGCGGCCGCGGCGGCGCGGGCTTCCCGACCGGCATGAAGTGGGGCTTCATCCCGCAGGGCGACGGCAAGCCGCACTACCTCGTGATCAACGCGGACGAGGGCGAGCCGGGCACCTGCAAGGACATCCCGCTGATGATGGCCGACCCGCACTCGCTGGTCGAGGGCATCATCATCACCTCGTACGCGATCCGGGCCAACTTCGCCGCGGTCTACGTGCGGGGCGAGGCGCTGCACTGCATCCGCCGGATGCAGGCCGCCGTCCGCGAGGCCTACGAGGCCGGCTACCTGGGCAAGGACATCCTGGGCTCGGGCTTCGACCTGGACGTGGTGATCCACTCCGGCGCCGGCGCGTACATCTGCGGCGAGGAGACGGCGCTGCTGGACTCGCTGGAGGGCCTGCGCGGCCAGCCCCGGCTCAAGCCGCCGTTCCCGGCGACCTCGGGCCTGTACGAGTCGCCGACCGTGGTCAACAACGTGGAGACCATCGCCAGCGTGCCGTTCATCGTCAACGGCGGCTCGGACTGGTTCCGCACCATGGGCCGGGACCGCTCGCCCGGGCCGAAGATCTTCTCGCTGTCCGGCCACGTCACCAATCCCGGCCAGTACGAGGCCCCGATGGGCGCCACGCTGCGCGAGCTGCTGGAGCTGGCCGGCGGCATGAAAAACGGCGTCCCGCTGAAGTTCTGGACCCCGGGCGGCAGCTCCACCCCGCTGTTCACGGCCGAGCACCTGGACGTGCCGCTGGACTTCGAGGGCGCGGCCGAGGCCGGCTCGATGCTGGGCACCACCGCGCTGCAGATCTTCAACGAGACGGTGTCGGTGCCGTGGGCCGTGATGAAGTGGACCGAGTTCTACAAGCACGAGTCCTGCGGCAAGTGCACGCCGTGCCGGGAGGGCACCTACTGGCTGGTGCAGATCCTGCAGCGCATGGTGCGGGGCGAGGGCACGCCCAGCGACATCGACATCCTGCTGGACATCTGCGACAACGTGCTGGGGCGCTCGTTCTGCGCGCTCGGTGACGGCGCGGTCAGCCCGATCACCAGCGGCATCAAGTACTTCAAGGACGAGTTCCTGGCGCTGTGCGAGTCGAACGCGGCCAGCTCCGGGAAGCACGCACTGGCAGGAGCGCACTGAGACATGACTGTCGCACCTGAGAAGCCTTCTTCCGAGCTCGTCGTCCCCGAGGGCCACGTCAAGCTCACCATCGACGGTCTGGAGGTGGTGGCTCCCAAGGGAGAGCTGCTGATCCGCACCGCCGAGCGGCTGGGCATCGAGATCCCCCGGTTCTGCGACCACCCGCTGCTCGACCCGGCCGGCGCCTGCCGGCAGTGCCTGGTCGAGGTGGAGATGGGCGGCCGGCCGATGCCGAAGCCGCAGGCCAGCTGCACCATGACCGTCGCCGACGGCATGGTGGTCAAGACCCAGCACACCTCGCCGGTGGCCGACAAGGCGCAGCAGGGCGTGATCGAGCTGCTGCTGATCAACCACCCGCTGGACTGCCCGATCTGCGACAAGGGCGGCGAGTGCCCGCTGCAGAACCAGGCGCTGGCCCACGGCCGCGCGGACTCCCGGTTCGTGGAGACCAAGCGGACCTTCCCCAAGCCGATCCCGATCTCCAGCCAGGTGCTGCTGGACCGGGAGCGCTGCGTGCTGTGCCAGCGCTGCACCCGGTTCTCCAAGCAGATCGCCGGCGACCCGTTCATCGAGCTGCTGGAGCGCGGCTCGCTGCAGCAGATCGGCATCGCCGAGGAGCAGCCGTTCCAGAGCTACTTCTCCGGCAACACCATCCAGATCTGCCCGGTCGGCGCGCTCACCAGCGCCGCCTACCGGTTCCGCTCCCGCCCGTTCGACCTGGTGTCCACGCCGAGCGTGTGCGAGCACTGCTCGTCGGGCTGCTCGCAGCGCACGGACTGGCGGCGCGGCAAGGTGACCCGCCGGCTGGCCGGCGAGGACCCGGCGGTCAACGAGGAGTGGAACTGCGACAAGGGCCGGTTCGCCTTCCGCTACGCGGTGTCCAGCGACCGCCTGCTGCGGCCGATGGTCCGGGACGCCGAGACCGGTGAGCTGGTCGAGGCCTCGTGGACGGACGCGCTGCGGGCGGCGGCCGAGGGCCTGGCCGCGGCCAAGGCCAACGGCGGCGCGGGCGTGCTGGCCGGCGGCCGGCTGACCGTCGAGGACGCCTACGCCTACGCCAAGTTCGCCCGGGTCGCCCTGGGCAGCAACGACGTGGACTTCCGGGCCCGGGCCCAGTCCGCCGAGGAGCTGGACTTCCTGTCCTCGCACGTGGTGGGCACCTCCCCGGACAGCGGCGGCGTCACCTACGCCGACCTGGAGAAGGCGCCGGCCGTGCTGTGCGTCGCCTTCGAGCCCGAGGAGGAGTCGCCGATCGTCTTCCTGCGGCTGCGCAAGGCATCGCGCACCGGCAAGACGAAGGTGTTCCACCTGGGCCAGCACACGAGTGCTGCCATCGAGAAGACCAACGGGGTTCTGCTGCGCTGTGTTCCCGGCGGCGAGCCGGCGGCGATCGAGGGCCTGTTCTTCAACTCCAGCACCGCGGGAGCGTTCGAGGCGCTGTCCGGCAGCGGGTCGGTGATCCTGGTCGGCGAGCGCGCCGCCGAGGTGCCGGGCCTGTTCTCGTCGGTGGCGCGGCTGGCCGAGCGCACCGGGGCCCGCGCGGCGTGGATCCCGAGGCGGGCCGGCGAGCGCGGCGCGCTGGAGGCCGGCGCGCTGCCGAACCTGTTGCCGGGCGGGCGTTTGGTGACCGACCCGACGGTGCGGGCCGAGGTCGAGCAGGCCTGGGGCCTGGCGGCCGGCGCGCTGCCGGCCACGCCGGGCCGCGACACCGACGGCATGCTGGCCGCCGCGGCCGCCGGCGAGCTGGCCGGCCTGGTGGTCGGCGGCGTCGACCCGTACGACCTGGCCGACCCGGAGCTGGCGCTGCGGGCCCTGGACAAGGCCTTCGTGGTCAGCCTGGAGCTGCGGCCCAGCGCTGTCACCGAGCGGGCCGACGTGGTGCTGCCGATCGCGCCGTCCGCGGAGAAGGCCGGCAGCTACCGCAACTGGGAGAACCGGGACCGGGCGTTCGGCACCACGCTGGACGGCACCGGGGCGTTGGCTGACTGCCGGGTGCTGGACACGCTGGCCGTGGAGATGGACGCGGACCTGTTCACGCAGACACCCGCGGCCGCGGCGGCCAACCTGGCCCGGCTGGGTGCCCCGCGCACCGGCCGCCGGGCCGAGGCGCCCGCGGTGCCGGCCCCGCCGGCCCCGAAGCCGGGCGACGGCGAGGTGCTGCTGGCCAGCTGGCGGCAGCTGATCGACAACGGCTCGCTCCAGGACGACGAGCCCAACCTGGCCGGCACGGCGCGCACCGCGGTGATCCGGGTGTCGCCGACGACCGCCGACCGGCTCGGCGTCGTCGAGGGGCACGCGGCCACGGTGGCCACCGACCGCGGCAGCGTGACGCTGCCGGTGGAGCTGGCCGACCTGCCGGACGACGTGGTGTGGCTGCCGGGCAACTCCGGCGGCTCGCGGCTGCGCCGGACCCTGGGCGTCGGGCACGGCGCCGCGGTGACCTTGCACGCTGGCGGAGGGGACGCATGAGGTACATATCGGCTCCCAGCCCGAATACGGGGCAGCTGCTGGCCGGCGACCCGCTGTGGCTGGTGATCGTCAAGACCCTGGTGATCTTCGTCTTCCTGGTCGTCATGACGCTGTTCATGATCTGGTTCGAGCGCCGGGTGGTGGCCCGGATGCAGCACCGGCCCGGCCCCAACCGGGTCGGCCCGGCCGGCCTGCTCCAGTCCCTCGCCGACGGCCTCAAGCTGGCCTTCAAGGAGGACATCCGGCCGGTCCTGGCCGACAAGTGGGTGTTCTTCCTGGCTCCGGTGATCTCCGCGGTGCCGGCCTTCCTGGCCTTCTCGGTGATGCCGTTCGGCGGCGAGGTCAACATCTTCGGCTACGACACCGCGATCCAGCTGGCCGACCTGCCGGTCGGCGTGCTGGTGGTGCTGGCCTGCTCGTCTGTCGGCGTCTACGGCATCGTGCTGTCCGGCTGGTCCTCCGGCTCGCCCTACCCGCTGCTGGGCGCGCTGCGCTCGGCCGCGCAGGTGATCTCCTACGAGATCGCGATGGGCCTGTCCATCGTCGGCGTGATCCTGCTGTCGCACTCGCTGTCCACCGCCGAGATCGTCAACTCGCAGCAGGGCCTGTGGTACGTCATCACGCTGCTGCCGAGCTTCCTGATCTACCTGGTGTCCATGGTCGGCGAGACCAACCGGGCCCCGTTCGACCTGGCCGAGGCCGAGTCGGAGCTGGTCGGCGGCTTCCACACCGAGTACAGCTCGCTCAAGTTCGCGCTGTTCTTCCTGGCCGAGTACATCAACATGGTCACCGTCTCGGCCTTCGCCACGACGCTGTTCCTCGGCGGCTGGCACTCGCCGTTCCCGCTGAACCTGATCGCCGACGGCTACTTCGACACCGGCTGGTGGGGTCCGCTCTGGTTCGTCGGCAAGATGATGGTGCTGCTGTTCGTCTTCGTCTGGCTGCGCGGCACCCTGCCCCGCATGCGCTACGACCAGTTCATGCGGCTGGGCTGGAAGGTGCTGGTCCCGGTCAGCCTGGTATGGATCGTGCTGGTGGTGTGCATCCGCGCGCTGGCCGGCTCGCAGGCCGACAGCTTCGGCACGGTCGGCCGGATCGTGCTGATCGCGATCATCATCCTGGGCATTCTCGTGGTCGTCGCGCTGATCCCCGAGCGCAAGCAGGCCTCCGACCCGGACCGGGTCATGGTCACCGGCGGCGGCTATCCGCTGCCCCCGCTGGACCTGAAGGTCCCGAAGGCGCCCAAGCGCCGGCAGGCCGTGGCCAAGCCGGCCGCACCGCAAGAGCCCGCTGCCGTGGCGGCGTCGTCCACCCCGAAGGAGGCCAGCGATGGGGATTCTTGATCCCCTCAAGGGCTTCGGCGTCACCTTCTCGACGATGTTCAAGAAGGTCGTGACCGAGCAGTACCCGGAGGACTACCGGCCGACCGCCGCCCGCTACCACGGCCGGCACCAGCTCAACCGACACCCGGACGGGCTGGAGAAGTGCGTCGGCTGCGAGCTGTGCGCCTGGGCCTGCCCGGCCGACGCGATCTTCGTGGAGGGCGGCGACAACACCGACGCGGCCCGCTACTCGCCGGGCGAGCGGTACGGCAAGGACTACCAGATCAACTACCTGCGGTGCATCGGCTGCGGCCTGTGCATCGAGGCCTGCCCGACCCGCTCGCTGACCATGACCAACTTCTACGAGTTGGCCGACGACGACCGGCAGCGCCTGATCTTCACCAAGGAAGACCTGATGGCGCCGCTGCTGGCCGGCATGGAGCAGCCGCCGCACCCGATGCGGCTGGGCGAGAACGAGCAGGACTACTACGTGAACGGTCCGGAACTCGCCCGAGGGGAGGCGGCCAAGTGAGCGCCATGGTGCAGTTCCTGATGCAACAGCAGCAGACCGCGCCGCCGCCACCGGACGTGATCACCGCCGGCGAGGCGGTCGGGTTCTGGATCCTCGGCCCGCTGGCCCTGCTCGGCGGCCTGGGCATGCTGTTCGCCCGCAACGCCGTGCACTCGGCCCTGTTCCTGGTGCTGACCATGCTCAGCCTGGGCGTGCTGTACATGCTCCAGCAGGCGCCGTTCCTGGGCTTCGTGCAGATCATCGTCTACACCGGCGCCGTGATGATGCTGTTCCTGTTCGTGCTGATGCTGGTCGGCCGGGACAGCTCCGACTCCGTGGTGGAAGTGCTGCGCGGGCAGCGGGTCATCGCCGCGGTGTTCGGCATCGGCTTCGCCGGCGTCGTGGTGTCCGCGCTGGTGCGGGCGGTGGGCCAGGCCCCGTCGATCGGGCTGGCCCAGGCCAACCAGGGCGGCAACCTGACCAACGTCGGCAAGCTGGTCTTCACCGACTACCTGTTCCCGTTCGAGCTGACCTCGGCGCTGCTGATCACCGCCGCGGTCGGCGCGATGGTGCTGGCCTACGTCGGCAAGAGCTCGCAGGCCCGCAAGACCCAGCGCGAGCTGGTGATCGAGCGGTTCCGCGGCAACCGGCCCTCGCCGCTGCCCGGCCCCGGCGTGTTCGCCACCGCCAACTCGGTGGCCACCCCGGCGCTGCTGCCGGACGGCTCGGTCGCGCCGGAGTCGCTGTCCGAGCTGATCGAGGCCACCGAGTCCGAGGAGTTCGACCACGACCGGGCCGAGGTCGCCGGGACCGAGCACCACGCCGACGCGCACGCGCTGACCGGCGAGCCCGAGGAGGCGGCGCGATGACGCCGACGTACTACCTGCTGCTGTCCGCGCTGCTGTTCAGCATCGGCGCGATCGGCGTCCTGGTGCGCCGCAACGCCATCGTGGTGTTCATGTGCATCGAGCTGATGCTCAACGCGGTGAACCTCACGCTGGTCACCTTCGCGCGCATCAACGGCCAGCTCGACGGCCAGGTGATGGCGTTTTTCGTGATGGTGGTGGCGGCCGCCGAGGTCGTGGTCGGCCTCGCGATCATCATGGCCATCTTCCGGACCCGTCGCTCGGCCTCGGTCGACGACTCGAACCTGCTCAAGTACTAAGGGGCGACCGGGAAAATGACGGAACAACTCGCGGACGGGGTCGGTGCTGCCTCCGGGGTGGGGCAGTCCGCCTGGCTGCTGCTCGCGTTGCCCCTGATCGGCGCGATCGTCCTGCTGCTCGTCGGCAAGGCGGGCAACAAGTGGGGCCACCTGCTGGGCTGCGCGACGGTGATCGGGGCCTTCGTGTACGGCCTGATCCTGTTCTTCGACTCGCTCGGCCAGGACGCCGCCAACCGGGTCACCGAGCTGCACATCTTCTCGTGGATCCCGGTGCAGGCCCTGCAGGTCGACTTCGGCCTGCGACTGGACCCGCTGTCGATCACCTTCGTGCTGCTGATCACCGGCGTCGGCTCGCTGATCCACATCTACTCGATCGGCTACATGTCGCACGACGACGGGCGTAGGCGCTTTTTCGCCTACCTCAACCTGTTCGTCGCCGCGATGCTGCTGCTGGTGCTGGGCAACGGCTTCGTGACGCTGTACTTCGGCTGGGAGGGCGTCGGTCTCGCGTCGTACCTGCTGATCGGCTGGTACCAGAACCGGCCGTCCGCGGCGACCGCGGCCAAGAAGGCCTTCCTGATGAACCGGGTCGGCGACGTCGGCCTGGCGGTGGCGATCTTCCTGATGTTCGCCAACCTGGGCACCACGCAGTACACCGAGGTCTTCGCCAAGATCGGCACCCTGCCCACCGGCACCGTGCTGGCGATCAGCCTGCTGCTCCTGCTCGGCGCCTGCGGCAAGTCCGGCCAGTTCCCGTTGCAGGCCTGGTTGCCCGACGCCATGGAGGGCCCGACCCCGGTCTCCGCCCTCATCCACGCGGCAACCATGGTGACGGCCGGCGTGTACCTGATCGCCCGGTCCTACCCGATCTACAACCTCACCGCCGACGGGCGGCTGGTCGTCACCATCATCGGCACCATCACGCTGCTGATCGGGTGCGTCATCGGCTGCGCGTACGACGACATCAAGAAGGTGCTGGCCTACTCGACGGTCAGCCAGATCGGCTACATGATCCTCGGCGTCGGCCTCGGCCCGATCGGCTACGCGCTGGGCATCGTGCACCTGCTGGCGCACGGCTTCTTCAAGGCCGGGCTGTTCCTCGGCGCCGGGTCGGTCATGCACGGCATGAACGACGAGGTCGACATGCGCAAGTTCGGCGGCCTGTGGCGGAAGATGCCGATCACCTTCGCCACCTTCGGCCTGGGCTACCTGGCGCTGATCGGCTTCCCGGGCCTGTCCGGCTACTTCTCCAAGGACGCCATCATCGAGGCGGCGTTCTCCCAGGAGGGCTGGCGCGGCTGGGTGTTCGGCGGGGCCGCCATGCTGGGCGTCGCGCTGACCGCGTTCTACATGACCCGGTTGGTGCTGATGACCTTCTTCGGCAAGGAGCGCTGGAAGGACATCAAGTCCAGCGACGGCAAGGACTTCCACCCGCACGAGTCGCCGGCCGTGATGACCGTGCCGATGATCATCCTGGCCATCGGCTCCGTCGGCGCCGGCTGGTTCCTGACCAGCGGCAACCGGCTGGCCGACTGGCTGGAGCCGTCGCTGGGCCAGTTCCAGGAGCACGGCGAGGGCCCGGTCCCGGGCGTCGCCCTGACGGTGATCTCGTTGGCGCTCATGGTGATCGGCGCCGGCCTGGCCTGGCTGTTCGTGGGGCGCAAGGACGTGCCGGTGCAGCGGCCGGAGAAGGTGTCCTGGCCGGTCCGGGCGGCCCGCGCCGACCTGTACGGCAACGCGATCAACGAGGCCCTGTTCGCCAAGCCGGGCGAGGTGCTCACCCGCGGCCTGGTCGTGGTGGACGACAAGGGCGTCGACGGCACCGTCACCGGGCTGGCCGGCATCCTCGGCTTCCTGTCCTCGCTGCTGCGACGCACCCAGACCGGGTTCGTCAGGTCCTACGCGCTGACCATGCTGGGCGGTTCCGTCCTGGTTGTCGCCGCACTGCTGATGGTGAGGTTCTCCTGATGGGAACTGGGTTGCTCATCGCCCTGCTGGTGCTGCCGCTGGTCGGCGCGCTGGTGGTGGCGTTCCTGAAGAACGACGACCGGACCGCCAAGGTGACCGCGCTCGCGGTGACCCTGGTCGAGTTCGTGCTCGCCGTGCTGCTGTGGATCAGCTACGTGCCCGGCGGCGACCGCATCCAGTTCTCCTCGTCGGTGGACTGGATCGGCCAGCTGGGCGTGCACCTGTCGTTCGGCGTGGACGGCATCGCGCTGGTGATGATCGGCGTGATCGCCCTGCTGGTGCCGATCGTGATCGGCGCCGGCTGGGCCGAGAAGCTGCCGGCCGGCCGCTCGGCCGGCGGCTTCCTGTCGCTGATCCTGGTGCAGGAGGCGTTGATGGTCGGCGTGTTCGCCGCCACCGACGTGTTCCTGTTCTACGTGCTGTTCGAGATCATGCTGATCCCGATGTACTTCCTGATCGGCGGCTACGGCGGCCCGCGCCGGCAGTACGCGGCGGTGAAGTTCTTCCTGTACTCGTTCCTCGGCGGCCTGATCATGCTGGCCTCGGCGATCGGCTGCTACTCGCTGGCCGCCGACAAGCTGGGCACCGGCACGTTCGACTGGGCGACGCTGGTGACCGTGGTGCGGGACGCGCCGCTGGGCACCCAGGTGTGGCTGTTCTTCGGCTTCTTCCTGGCCTTCGCCATCAAGGCGCCGCTGGTGCCGCTGCACACGTGGCTGCCCGACGCCGCCGAGCAGGCGCCGATCGGCGTCGCGGTGATCCTGGTCGGCGTCCTGGACAAGGTCGGCACCTTCGGCTTCCTGCGCTACCTGCTGCCGATGTTCCCCGACGCCAGCAAGGCGCTCGCGCCGCTGGTGCTGGTGCTCGGCGTGATCGGCGTGCTCTACGGCTCGCTGCTCGCGGTGGGGCAGACCGACCTCAAGCGGCTGATCGCGTACGTGTCGATCGCGCACTTCGGCTTCATCGCGATCGGCATCTTCGCCTTCACCTCGCAGTCCGAGGTCGGCGCGGTGTCGTACATGGTCAACCACTCGATCGCCACCGGCATGCTGATCCTGGTGATCGGCATGGTGATCGCCCGCGGCGGGTCGACCAAGATCGCCGACTACGGCGGCATGTCGAAGCTGACCCCGGTGCTGGCCGGCCTGTTCCTGGTGGCCGGCCTGTCCACGCTGTCGCTGCCCGGCACCAACTCGTTCGTCTCGGAGTTCCTGGTGCTGCTGGGCTCGTACCCGACGCAGCCGGTGTACGCGGTGCTGGCGACCATCGGCATGATCCTGGCCGCGCTGTACGTGCTGTGGCTGTACCAGCGGGTCATGCAGGGGCCGGTGCGGGGCAACGCCCTGGTCGGCGTGTCCGGTGGGCCCGGTGCGGCCGTGACGCCGGAGAAGGCCGCGGTGACCGACCTGAACAAGCGCGAGCTGCTCGTGCTGGCGCCGCTGGTGCTGTTGATCGTGGTGCTCGGCGTCTATCCCAAGCCGGTGCTGGACATTGTCGGGCCGTCGGTCTCGGCGACCATGACCGCGGTGGGCGTGACCGATCCGGTGCCCGCGCAGGAAGGCAAGTGACGTGCTCTCTCAGTTCCTCGCGCAGGCCCAGGGCCAGATCAACCCGCCGGACGTGTCGTACGCGGCGATCGCCCCGATCCTGATCATTCTCGGCGCGGCCTGCGTCGGCGTGCTGTTCGAGGCCTTCCTGGCCAAGGAGAGCCGCTGGGCGTGGCAGGTCGCCCTGTGTGTGGTGGCCATCGTGGCCGCCGGGATCGCGCTGATCCTGTACATGAACAGCGACGCCGCCAAGGGCGGACCCGCCGGGCACACCGGTGTGCTGACGCTCGGCAACGTCATCTCCATCGACCAACCCGCCCTGTTCCTGTGGGGCACGCTGCTGTCGCTGAGCCTGCTGGCGCTGCTGCTGCTGGCCGACCGGACCGTGGACCCGGACGGGGCGCTGCAGACCGAGGCGTTCCCGCTGTTCCTGTTCGCGCTGGGCGGCATGCTCGTGTTCAGCGCCTCGAACAACCTGCTGACCATGTTCATCGCGCTGGAGGTGCTCAGCCTCCCGCTGTACCTGATGTGCGGTCTGGCCCGGAAGCGCCGGCTCATCTCGCAGGAAGCCGCCGTCAAGTACTTCCTGCTCGGGGCGTTCGCCTCCGCGTTCTTCCTCTACGGCACCGCGCTGCTGTACGGCTACGCCGGCTCCGTGCGGCTGTCCGACATCACCAACGCCGCCGTCGGCACCGACCGGTCCGACACCCTGCTGTTCGGCGGTCTCGGCCTGCTGGTCGTCGGCCTGCTGTTCAAGGCCGCCGTCGGCCCGTTCCACACCTGGACCCCCGACGTCTACCAGGGCGCTCCGACTCCGGTCACCGCCTTCATGGCCGCCTGCACCAAGGTCGCCGCCTTCGGCGGCATCCTGCGGGTGCTCACCGTGTCGTTCCAGTCCACGCAGTGGGAGTGGCGGGGCGTGCTGTGGGCCGTGTGCATCGTGTCCATGGCCATCGGCGCCATCTTCGGTCTGACCCAGACCGACGTGAAGCGCATGATCGCCTACTCGTCGGTGGCGCACGCCGGCTTCCTGCTGGTCGGCGCCATCGCCCTCAACACCGACGGCCTTCAGTCCACGCTGTTCTACCTGGTGGCCTACGGCTTCACCACCATCGCCTCCTTCGGCGTGATCTCCCTGGTGCGCCGCGGCAACGGTGAGGCCTCGGACCTGTCCGAATGGGCCGGCCTGGCCAAACGCTCGCCGCTGCTGGCCGCCGTCTTCACCTTCCTACTGCTGGCCCTGGCCGGCATCCCCCTCACCAGCGGCTTCGTCGGCAAGTTCGTCGTCTTCTCCGCCGCCCTACGCGACGGCATGGCCCCCCTGGTCGTGATCGCCCTCGTCTTCAGCGCCGTCGCCGCGTTCTTCTACCTGCGCGTCGTCGTCCTGATGTACTTCAGCGAGCCCGCCGAGGACGGCCCCACCGTCACCGTGCCCGGCGCCTTCACCACCGTGGCGATCTCCCTGGGCGTCTTCATCACCCTCCTGCTCGGCGTCGTCCCCGGCTTCGTCCTCGACTGGGCCAAGGGCGGCTTCCTCGGCTGAGGATCTTTTCCACCCGAAAGGGGGCGGTCCCGAGCCCGGGACCGCCCCCTTTCGAGCTGTCTCAAGCCGCCAGTTTCACCACGAGTTTTGTGCCAAGTGCGCGGGCCAGCCGATCGAGCACCGGGATGGTCGGAACCGTCCCGCCGGCCTCGAACCTCGCCACCGCCGACTGCGTCATGACGGCGGCCGTGGCCAGCTGCCCCTGGGTCCAGCCCAGCTGCTCGCGCCTTTCCCGCACGTCCTTGCCGAGCTCATGGGCCAACCGGGCCGCGGCGTGGCCTTCCTGGGCGCCCGGGCCGGCCATGCGCCGATCGCGCAGTTCCGGCCAACTGCTCCGCTCAGCCATCGGTGTCACTCCCGTCGTCTTCGTCTGGGCTCGCCAGCCAGTCGAGTACTTCTGGTTCCAGTTCGGCGGCACCCGACTTATAGCGTCGATGCTATACTCCCAGGGTGACGGGCCGACTGCGGTGCGTGGCATGGGACCAATCCTGGAGTTCTCCGCACCACTACCCGGGCACGACCGATCTCGCGGCGATTACGCTGCTGGGGACGTGACACTACTGCTGGGGAAACATCCAGCAGCCGGGCCGCTGTAGGGGACACATCCACGTGACGGGCAACCAGCACACGCACACCACCTCGGAGCGGGGCATCCGATTCGACTTCGCCGATCCGGCGCTGGCTGAGGCGGTGCATGCGGGCCTGGGCAGAGTTGAGAACCTGCTGCGCTCGGTGGTGCAGAGCGACCTCGAATTTGTCACGGAGACCTCGCTGCACCTGGTGGACGCCGGTGGCAAGCGTTTTCGGCCGCTGTTCACGCTGCTGGCGGCGCAGTTCGGGGACGCGGGCCGGGAGGACGTGACCAAGGCGGCGGCGGTGGTGGAGCTGATCCACCTGGCCACGCTGTACCACGACGACGTGATGGACGAGGCGACGATGCGCCGCGGCGCGGTCAGCGCCAACGCCCGCTGGGACAACACGATCGCGATCCTGACCGGCGACTTCCTGTTCGCGCACGCGTCGAAGCTGGTGGCCGACCTGGGCACGGAGGCGGGCCACATCATGGCCAGCACCTTCAGCAAGCTGGTCACCGGCCAGATGAGGGAGACGGTCGGCCCGTCGGCCGGCCAGGACCCGGTGGCCCACTACCTGAAGGTGATCGACGAGAAGACCGGCTCGCTGATCGCCACGGCCGGCCGGTTCGGCGGCATGTTCGCCGGCGCCACGCCCGAGCAGGTGCGGGCCCTGAGCACGTACGGGGACGTCTGCGGCTCGGTGTTCCAGATCTCGGACGACATCATCGACATCGCCTCGCCCGCGACGGAATCGGGCAAGACGCCCGGAACGGACCTTCGCGAGGGCGTGCGCACGCTGCCGATGCTGTACGCGATCGCCGACCCGGACCCGCAGGGCGACCGCCTGCGCGAGCTGCTGGCCGGCCCGCTGGCCGACGACAACCTGGTGGACGAGGCGCTGAAGCTGCTGCGCGAGTCGGCGGGCCTGGAGCAGGCCCGGCAGACGCTCGCCGGTTACGCGGACCGCGCCCGGACCGCGCTGGCGGCCCTTCCCGCAGGTCCGGCGCGTGACGCGCTGGACTCCCTCACCGACTATGTGGTGGCCCGCACATACTGAACAGCTCACCCGTTAGTGTCATGCTGCCCTGAACGGGTAAGGCCCCCGAACGGGCCGGCGGCCGTTAGCCTGCCGCAAGGGCCAGCAGGCACTAGGAGGGTGTAGTCCGGTGATGTGGGTGTTCGGGCAGGTGTGGTTGCTCTGCCTGCTTGCGTTCGTGATCGGCGCGGTGTTGGACCAACTGCTGTTCACGCGACCGCTACGCAAGCAGGTCAGGCAGCTCGAGATCCAACTCGCCAAGGCCAAGCGGGCCGAGGCCGCGCCGCCGCCGCCGGAGAGCGACGCCGAGCGGACCGGCATCGTGGGCGAGCACCCGCTGCCGAGCCAGGGCTGGGACCAGGACCGGCGGCCCTCCTGGGAACGGGAGCACGAGCCGGTCGCGGAGCCGCCGCGCACGCTGATCGCCCCGACGCCCGGCCACGACCTCGGCTACGACCGCCCCGAGCCGCGCTACGACGCCGAGCCGGCCGCCGAACAGCCCGCGCAGTCCTTCGCGCCCGCCGAGCACGACTACCACGCCGAGCACGACTACGAGGTTGAGCACGAGGCCGAGCCGGCGCCGGAGCCCACCCTGGGCGTCGAGCCGGAACCGGTCGTCGAGCACGAGCCGGAGCCCGCTCCGGCACAGGCCCAGGCGCCCGAGCCGGCGCAGCCGCCCGCCGACGACCGGCCGACGCAGGTGCAGGCCCCGATCCCGCCCCCGCCGCCGATCCGCAACCCGAGCCCGGCCGAGATGACGGCCGTGATCCACCGGATCGCCGGCGAGGCCAACGCGGCCGAGACCACCAGCATCCTGCCGGCCGCCCGGGACGACCACGAGGACATGGAGCTGGCCGACCACGGCCCGGGCACCCCGCCGCCCGGCCAGCTCGCGCACGCCCCGGCCGACGACCTGGACGACGAGCCCCTCGTCGACGACGTCGTCGAGGAGGAGCTGACCCAGTCCGAGCGCGCGGCGGCGGCCGAGACCACCGGGCCGGTCAAGGTGTCGGTGATCGCCGCGGCCGAGAAGGTCGTGCAGGAGCGCCGCCTGGCCGGCGAGCTGGCCGCCCAGGACGAGGAGCCGGAGCAGCCGTCCCGGCACAGCCTGGCCGACGAGCCGGCCCGCCACGGCCTCGCTGAGGAGTCCGCCCGGCACGGCCTGGTGGACGAGGAGACCGCCGAGCCCGAGCCGGCCGAGCCCGAGCCCGTCGCACGGTCCTTCACGCTGCCGCAACCGTTTGCCGAGGCGCAGTCGTCCGCTGAGCCGCAGGCCACGGACCAGTCCTTCTCGTCCTTCGCGCCGTCCGCACAGGAGCAGCCGTTCGACGAGCCTGTCGCGGCCGACGCGCAGCCGGCCGCGCAGTCCTTCACGCCACCCGCGCGCCAGCCGGAGCCGCAGCCGTTCGAGCCGATCCAGGCCTTCGACGCGCCGGCCCCCGAGCCCGAGTCGGACCAGGTGCAGCTGGAGGAGCTGTCCCAGCCGATCCGGCTGGACCCGAACCAGTTCGGCAAGCCGATCCCGCCGGGCTCCCTCACCCCGCCGGGCAGCGTCACGCCGCCCGAGCCGGCCGAGTCCGCGACGCCGCTGCCCACCCGGCCGCAGCCGTCACGGCCGGAGCCGGCCCCGATGGAGGCGGTGGCCCGCCCCCGCTCCCTGTTCGAGCCGGTGCTGGACCCCGATGGCGAGGACCCGTACGAGGACCTGGATGGCTTCCAACCGATCCAGGAGCCGACGACCCGGTCGTTCTCGTCCACCGACTCGGTGCCGTTCACCCCGATCCTGGCCCCGGAGCTGCTGGCCAACGAGCAGCCGCAGCCGCCGGTGGCCACCCAGGCCGGCCTGCCCAAGCGCACCGTGAGCAACTCGTGGCCGCGCGGCGGCAACGGCCTCGCTGCCGGAGCCGGCCCGCAGCCGTTCGACCCGGCCCCGTTCCGGCCGCGTCAGGCGTTGAGCCCGATGCCGCGCAACACCGACGCGGCGCCGATCCGCCGGCCGTCCAGCGGCGGCCCGCGCACCCCGTTCGGCCCCGGCTCGGCCCTGCCCAAGCCGGACGGCTCGGCCCCGTCGGACGACTACCAGGTCAAGGCCATGATCGGCTCACGGACCTATCACCCGGCCGGCAGCGGCAGCTTCGACGCCGTGCGGGCCGAGGTCTGGTTCCGCAACACCGAGGAGGCCGAGCGGGCCGGCTTCAGTCCCGCCGACTAGAACACGAGAACGGCCCCCGGCGAGATCGCCGGGGGCCGTTCTCGTTGTCACGTGGTCAGTCCGCCGCGACGGTCCAGGTGTCCTTGCCGCGCAGCAGCCCGCGCAGGTCCGCCTTCTTGGCCGCCTTGGCCTGCTCCACCTGGTGCCGGGCCAGGTCGTCGTAGGTGTCCCGCTGCACGCTGCGGAAGACGCCGGTGACGGTGTGGTCCAGGTTGTGGTGGCCCAGCCGGGACAGCGCGAACGCGTAGGACGGGTCCTCGATGGTGGCGTCGTGCACGACGAGGTTGTCCTCGCCGACCTCGGCCACCTCGACGATCTTCAGCGAGCCCGTCTTCGGGTCGCGGGCCACGCCGTGCTGGCCCTCGGAGCCGAACCGGATCGGCTCGCCGTGCTTGAGCGGCACGAGCCGCTCCTCGCGCTCGCCCGCCTCCTTGAGCACCTCGAACGCGCCGTCGTTGAAGATCGGGCAGTTCTGGTAGATCTCCACCAGCGCCGACCCGCGGTGCTCGGCCGCGGCCCGCAGCACCTCGGTGAGCTGCTTGCGGTCGGAGTCCAGGGCCCGGCCCACGAACGAGGCCTCCGCGCCCAGCGCCAGCGACACCGGGTTGAAGGGGTGGTCCAGCGAGCCCATCGGGGTGGACTTGGTGACCTTGCCCTCCTCGGAGGTGGGCGAGTACTGGCCCTTGGTCAGGCCGTAGATCCGGTTGTTGAACAGCAGGATCTTCAGGTTGACGTTGCGGCGCAGCGCGTGGATCAGGTGGTTGCCGCCGATCGACAGGGCGTCGCCGTCGCCGGTGACCACCCACACCGACAGGTCCTCCCGCGAGGTGGCCAGGCCGGTCGCGATGGCCGGGGCGCGCCCGTGGATGGAGTGCATGCCGTAGGTGTTCATGTAGTACGGGAAGCGGCTGGAGCAGCCGATGCCCGACACGAACACGATGTTCTCGCGCTTGAGGCCGAGTTCGGGCAGGAAGGACTGGACCGCGGCGAGCACGGCGTAGTCGCCGCAGCCAGGGCACCAGCGGACTTCCTGGTCGGTCTTGTACTCCTTGGCGGTCTGTTTGCCGTCAAAGGTGGGCACCCCAGCCAGTCCACCCAGCTGAGGGAGCCCGAGGTCGATGGCCGTCACGCGTCCAGTCCCTTCACGAAGTCGATCAGCACGTCCTGCAACTCCTCGGCCTTGAACGGCAGGCCGGCGACCTTGGTGTAGGAGATGGCGTCCACCAGGAACTTGGCCCGCACCAGCATCGCCAGCTGGCCCAGGTTCATCTCCGGGATCACGACCTTGTCGTAGCGCTTGAGGACCTCACCCAGGTTCTTCGGGAACGGGTTGAGGTTGCGCAGGTGCACGTGGGCGATGTCCATGCCCAGCCGGCGGACCCGGCGGCAGGCGGCGCCGATGGGGCCGTAGGACGAGCCCCAGCCGAGCACCAGCACCCGGGCGTTGCCCGACGGGTCGTCGATCTCGGCGTCGGGCACGGTGATGCCGTCGATCTTGGCCTGGCGGACCCGGACCATCTTGTCGTGGTTGTCCGGGTCGTAGGAGATGTTGCCGGTCTTGTCGGCCTTCTCCAGGCCGCCGATCCGGTGCTCCAACCCCGGGGTGCCCGGCACCGCCCACGGCCGCGCCAGCGTCTCCGGGTCGCGCAGGTACGGCCAGAACTCGCCGGAGCCGTCGGTGGCGTTGGGCGTGGTCGCGAACTCCACGCTCAGGTCGGGCAGGTCCTCGACGTTCGGGATCATCCACGGCTCGGAGCCGTTGGCGATGTAGCCGTCCGACAGCAGCAGCACCGGCGTGCGGTAGGTCAACGCGATCCGGGTCGCCTCCAGCGCCGCGTCGAAGCAGTCCGCGGGCGAGCGGGGCGCGATGATCGGCACCGGGGCCTCGCCGTTGCGGCCGAACATGGCCTGCAGCAGGTCGGCCTGCTCGGTCTTGGTCGGCAGACCGGTCGAGGGGCCGCCGCGCTGGATGTCCAGCACCACCAGCGGCATCTCGGTCATCACGGCCAGGCCGATGGTCTCCGACTTCAGCGCGATGCCCGGACCCGACGTCGAGGTCACGCCCAGCGCGCCGCCGAAGGCGGCCCCGAGGGCGGCGCCGATGCCGGCGATCTCGTCCTCGGCCTGGAAGGTGGTGACGCCGAAGTTCTTGTGCTTGGCCAGTTCGTGCAGCACGTCCGAGGCCGGCGTGATCGGGTAGGTGCCAAGGAACACGGGCAGCTTGGCGCACTGGCCGGCCGCGACGATGCCGTAGGCCAGCGCGGTGTTGCCGGTGATCTGCCGGTAGGTGCCGGTGGCCAGCTTGGCCGGGGCGACCTCGTAGGTCACGGCGAAGGACTCGGTGGTCTCGCCGTAGTTCCAGCCGGTGTGGAAGGCCAGGATGTTGGCCTCGGCGATGGCCGGGTTCTTGGCGAACTTCTCCCGCAGGAAGCGCTCGGTGCCCTCGGTCGCCCGGTGGTACATCCAGGACAGCAGGCCCAGCGCGAACATGTTCTTCGCGCGCTCGGCGTCCTTCTTCGACAGGCCGGTGGGCTCCAGGGCGGCGCGGGTGATGCTGGCCATCGCGACCTGGTGCACGTTGTACTGGGAGAGGGACTCGTCCTCGAGGGGGTTGCTGGCGTAGCCGACCTTGGTCAGGTTGCGCTTGGTGAACTCGTCGGTGTTGACGATCAGCGTGCCGCCGGCGGGCAGGTCGGCGATGTTGGCCTTGAGCGCGGCCGGGTTCATCGCGACCAGCACGTCGGGGCGGTCGCCCGGAGTGAGGATGTCGTAGTCGGCGAAGTGCAGCTGGAAGCTGGAGACGCCGGGGAGCGTGCCCTGTGGCGCGCGGATCTCGGCGGGGAAGTTCGGCAAGGTGGCGAGGTCGTTGCCGAAGGCGGCGGCCTCGGAGGTGAACCGGTCACCGGTGAGCTGCATGCCGTCGCCGGAGTCGCCGGCGAAACGGATCACAACTCGATCAACCTTGCGGACGTCCGTGGTGCGCGTCCCCCTACCCACGTCAATACTCATGGGCTCGACAGTGCCTTTCTCCTCGGCCACGTCGCGCCGCGGCCGACTGGCGGCGCCGGCCCGGCGCTATCTCACGAGCGTAGTCGTCGGGCAACCGGTGTACTCGCAGTTCTTGGTGATCCCTGTTCACCGTCGGCTCGGCGCGGCGCTCCCACCTGCTGTCAACGGTACTTACCGCCAGTAAGATGACACGTGGATGTGCGGCGCACGTCACAGTAATGTGCGTCGCAGTCCGACATGTGGGAAACGCCATCAATTGCCGCCGATGCGCCGGCGCAGCGCCGCCAGCCGCTCCGCGAACGCCGGCGAGTCCATCGACGCCAGCTGCGGACCGATCTCCAGCTCCACCGCGTCGGCGTGGGCGGCCGTCGCCGCCGTTGCCCGCATGGTGCGCTTGGTCGCGACCACCAGCTCCCGCGGCGCCTGCGCCGCCTGGCTCGCCACCTGCACCGCCCGCTCGACCACGTCGTCGACGACGTCGAGCACCAGTCCCGCCGCCAGGGCCGCCTTCGCGTCGTACACCTGGCTGAACAGCGTCATGGCGGCGGCCCGCTGCGGGCCGACGATCCGTTGCAACATCCACGTCATGCCACCGCCCGGATGGATGCCCAGCTGTAGGAACCGGGCGTCGAACCGCGCGCCTTCGGTGGCCAGTCGTACGTCACAGGCCAGCGCCAGGTTCAGGCCCGCGCCGACCGCCGCGCCGTTGACCGCCGCGACTGTCGGCAGCGAGCAGTTCGCCACCGCGAGAAAGCCCGCGTAGATGTCGCGCAGGCCCTCCTCGCGGGCCTCGCCCAGCGCCGTCAGGTCCGCGCCCGCGCAGAACGCCGGCGGGGTCCCCGTCACGACGATCGCGCCGACCTGCTCGTCCGCCTCACAGGCCCGGACCGCCTCGGCCAGTTCGGCGGCCAGGGCCAGGTTCAGGGCGTTGCGGCGGTCCGGGTCGTGCACCGTCAGCACCGCGACCCGGTCGCGGCGGTCGACAAGGATCTGGCTCATGGCCGCAGGCTAGTGCTCCGGGGCCGGAGGACGATCCAGGAGCGTTGAAAGCACGACGGTGGATATGGTCCGGTCGATGATGTCCAGGCCACGCAGCCGCTCCAGGACCGTCTCCAGATGGTGGATGTTCGCCGCCCGCAAGTGCACGATCGCGTCCGCCGCGCCCGACACCGTGTACGCCGCGACGACCTCCGGCAGCGGCTCCAGCCGGCCCCGGATCTCCGACGGCGTGACGTTGCCCATGCAGTGCACCTCGACGAACGCCTCCGTACCCCAGCCGAGGGCCTCCGGGTCGACCACCGCCGTGAAGCCGCGCAGGACGCCCGAATCCAGCAACTTGTCGACCCGGCGCTTGACCGCCGGGGCGCTCAGGCCGACCGTGTTGCCGATCTCCGCGTAGCTCGACCGGGCGTCGGTCACCAGGCACGAAACGATTCGCTGGTCGATGGCGTCCATGCGCAACATTCTGCACCATAAAACGCAATGCAGCGGCGTTGATCGATGGTCCTCCCACCACTTACATTTCGATCCATGTCCGCCACACTCGACGCGCCCGGGTTCGATGTGCCTTTGGCCTCCTCGGAGCAGATCGCCCAGGTCCGGGTGCCCACGACGCGCCGCTACCTGATGTGCCCGCCGGAGTACTTCACCGTCGAGTACTCGATCAATCCGTGGATGGATCCCGAACGTCCCGTGGACACGTCCCTCGCCGTCGAGCAGTGGACCGCCCTCAAGGACACCTACGAGAGCCTCGGGCACAAGGTCGAGCTCATCGAGCCCGAGCCCGGGCTGCCCGACATGGTGTTCGCCGCCAACTCCGGCACCGTCATCGACGGCATCGTGCTCGGCTCCCGCTTCCGGGCCGAGCAGCGGGCCGCCGAGGCCGACCACTTCCGGCGCTGGTTCCTGCGCAACGGCTACCGCGACGTGGTCATGCCCACCTGTGTCAACGAGGCCGAGGGCGACTTCGCCTGGACCGGCTCCGTGCTGCTGGCCGGCACCGGCTTCCGCACCGACCCCGGCGCCCACGCCGAGGCCCAGGAGGTCCTCGGTGTGCCGTTCGTCTCCCTGCGCCTCGTCGACCCCCGCTACTACCACCTCGACACCGCGCTCTTCGTCCTCGATGACCGCTCCTCGCGGCCCGAGATCTGCTACTACCCCGAGGCCTTCTCTCCCGGCTCCCAGCGCGTGCTTCGGCGTCTGTTCCCCGACGCCGTCATCGCCACCTCCGCCGACGCCGAGTGCCTCGGCGTCAACGCCGTCTCCGACGGCCACAACGTCGTGCTCCCCGTCGAGGCCACCGCCCTCGGCTCTCAGTTGGCCGCCCGCGGCTACCAGCCCGTCCACGTCGACATCTCCGAGCTCCGCAAGTCCGGCGGCGGCCCCAAGTGCTGCACCATGGAACTCCGGGACTGAGTGCCACGCCGGCGCCGGTGCTGCCCCGATCAGCCCCGCCGCCGGCGCTTCCAGTCATCGCCGAGTTCGGGCCGAGCAGGATGATCACGGCCTGAAGCTGTTGGGCGGCAAGGAGTCACGGCGCTGACTGCAACCCGGACCGGTAGCCCCGCGTCGGCCAGGCATGCGCAAGTGGCTGATCATCTCCGCGGTGGTGGTGCTGGTCCTCGTCGGCAGCGGCGTCGGGCTGTACGTGCTGATGAACGCCCGGACCTTCCAGCTGTTCGGCGGCCTGACCTACCGGTTGGACACCGAGCAGAAGGTGGTGGCGCTGACCTTCGACGACGGCCCGTCCGACAAGGCCCCGTCGATCGAGCAGGCGCTGGCCGACCGGCACGTGCCGGCCACGTTCTTCCTGATCGGCTCGGAGATCGAGAAGCACCCGGGGGTGGCCGAGCGGCTGGTGGCGCAGGGGGATCAGCTCGCCAACCACTCGTACTCGCACAGCCGGATGGTGTTCGTCGGCGCGGACTTCGTGGCCTCGGAGATCGAACGGACCGACGCGCTGATCCGCAGGGCCGGCTACGTCGGGGACATCGTGTTCCGGCCGCCGTACAGCAAGAAGCTCTACCAGCTGCCGCGCTACCTGGCCGACCACGACCGCAAGACGGTCACCTGGGACGTGGAGCCGGACTCCGACTCCAGCGACCCGGCGGCGGACGACCCGAACGCCATCGCGCGCACCACCCTGGACCAGGTGCGGCCGGGCTCGATCATCCTGCTGCACCCGTGGAACGGCGACCACGACGCCGACCTGGCGGCGCTGCCGCGCATCGTGGACGGCCTGCGGGCCAAGGGGTACCGCTTCGTCACGGTGAATGAGCTGCTGAACACGCACTGACCACAGTGGACGGCGCCGGGGCGCCGTCCACCGACGGCGGTCAGGCGGTGACGGCGGTCTGCTCCACGACGGAGAGCAGCTCGTCCACGTCGGTCTCGGCGATGGCCAGCGCGGGCTCCAGCCGGCCCAGCCCGGTGCACCAGTCCTGGTCGGCCAGGGCGAACGCGGACACCACCAGCGGCGCGGCGGCCCGGCCGGGGCGCACCATGTCCTGGAACAGGTCCAGCTCCAGCCGGCCGCCGATGCGCCCGGGCCGCAGCCGCAGCGTCCCATGTGGAGCCTCGTCCTCGTGCGCCCACCGGCACGCCCACTCGGTCCACACCACCGGCCGCTCCACCTCGTGCGTGGGCGACACGGCCTTCACGTTCGCGCCGATGGAGGTGATCCGGTGGTTGTCGGCGGCGGCGACCAGCATGTCCTCGAACTCCATGGAGCCCATGCCGATGTCGTGCCCGGCCACCAGTGCGACCTGCACGAGGGCGATCGGCACCTGCGGCAGCGCGTCCTCGAAGCACGTCATCGCGCCGCCGTAGCGGGTGTTGATCTCGGTGGGCCGGAAGCCGTCCTCGGTGGCCACGCCGTCCAGGGTGAACGTGCCGCGGTAGCCGACGCCTGCGCGCAGCTGCTCACCGACCCGCCGGGCCAGGTTGCGCATCTCGTCGCGGATGTGCGCGGGCGGGTCGTAGAAGCTGGCGCACCCGGCGTACAGGAAACGGGCGGACTCGGTGCGGCGCGGCACGACCATCTCGATCGGACGCAGCACGGCGGTGCCGTCCGGGAAGACGATGCCGTGCACGGAAACCGGGATCCCCTCCAGGAACGGCATCACCCGGATGAAGTCGCACTTGGGCGCCAGGTGCCGGAACACCCGCCGGGCCTCGGACCGGGTCCGCACCCGGCGCACGAAGTTGGCCCCGCCGTTGATCGCCGGCCCGTCGCCGGACCACACCACGCCCCAGCCGCTGTCCAGCAGCGTGGACGCCTCCCAGAGCGAGTCGAACGACTCGCCGGCGGCGTCGAACACCACGGCCGGCGCGTGCGGCACCGACAGGTCCCGCCACAGCGAGTCGATCGTGGTCTTGTTCTCCAGCGCCACCCATTCGGGCTGGCGGCAGTTCAGCACGGGACGGCCGCCGACCTCGGGCAGCGTCATGTAGTGCGAACCGATCACCAGCGCGTCGCCGGCCGGGTCGAACTCGCGCAGCGCCCCGGCCAGCTCCGGGGCGGGACTACTCAGCGCTTCCTCAAGGCCCATCTGCTCCGTGGCGATCAGACCGCTGATGCCCAGCGGCAGCCAGGTGGCCACCTCCGAGTCGTACAGCGGGGCGGCGTCGTCGGTGCTGATCACGAGCGTGCGGTCGGCGCCGAGGTGGTGCAGCTCCTGCACGCGCCTGGGCAGCCGGGTGCCGCCGGCGAGGACGACTTTGCGACCGCCGAACAGACCACGGAGGCGCTCGGAGAGCGCGCGAAACTGATGATCCATAGCCATGGGCTCACTTAGCTGAAGTGCCTTGAGGCCGGCGAGCGCCGGACGCTTCGAAGCATAGAGCCCGCCGCCGGGCGGCCAGAAGCACGGTCTGGCAACGGTATTGAGGCCTCAGCGCGAAATCAGGCGGTCCGCCCGAGCGGTCGGCATCAACATCACCATGCGGTTCACGCTGCCGTGCGCCTTGACCCACGTGCCGGGGTCGGCGAGCACCTCGTCGATCTCAAGGTCGTCCAGCTCGGGGGCCTCCTCCCAGATCGCGTTGCACGGCTCCCTGATCTCCACCAGGCCCCGGTCGATCAGGTCCCGGACCACCTGGCGGAACCGGGGGACCAGCTCCTTGATCGCCTCCTCGTCGGCGCCCGGGATCCAGACCGTGCCGCACCGCTCGGAGTGCCCCAGGAAATCGGAGATCACCCCGTTGAGGTAGGCCTCCTCAATTGTGTTGATCATGACCCAGTACTCTTCGGGCCCGAGTTCCTCCCAGAAGCTCACGGGCCCATCTTCGCCGCCGGCACAAGCCCTGCCATTGGCACGTCTAGGCTTGCGCTTCGTGACCACGACGACGTCGACCGTTCGGCTGAACTGGGGCACCCGATACGAGGTGACGGTGCTCGACCTGGGCCTGGCCTGCTGCGGCGTCGAGGTGATGGCCGCGCTGCACGGTCGCGGCGCGCAGACCCCGGAACCGGTGTCGGCCGACGCTCCTGAGGTCGCCCATGTGCTTGTGGTTTCCGGAACCGTTACCGACGTGATGCTGCCGGCCGTGGTCGCGAGCTACGAGGCGATGCCGGAGCCGAAATACGTGCTGTCGGTCGGCGCGTGCAGCAACACCGGCGGGCCGTACTGGGATTCCTACTGCGTCACCAAGGGAATCGACCAGATGCTGCCGGTCGACGTGGCCGTGCCGGGCTGCCCGCCGCGGCCCGAGGCGCTGCTGGACGGCCTGCGCGCTCTGCACCGGATGGTGACCGCGTGACCGCCGCATCCGGCGAACTCGCGGCCCGAATGGCGGCCTTGCTGCCGTCCGCCGCCACCAAGGCCGCCTTCGCGCAGTCCGCCGTCACGGTGCCGCTCAACGACTGGGTGAACGCCGCACTGCTAGCGCGTGACGAGCTCGGCTGCGCGCTGTTCGACTGGCTCGGCGCCGAGGACGCCGGCCGCCCCGGCTCGGTCGGTGAGCGGCACACCGTGCTGTTGCACGTGGTCGACCCGTCGAACCGCGACGGCCTGCTGCTGCGCACCGAGGTGGGCGTGGACGAGGAGTTGCCGAGCGTGGCCCACGTGTGGGCCGGGGCCGGCTGGCACGAACGCGAGGCTGCCGAGATGTTCGGCCTCACGCTCGCCGGCCCGCCGCCCGCGCACCTGCTGCTGTCCGAGACCTTCGCCGGACACCCGCTGCGCAAGGACTTCGTGCTCGCGTCCCGGGTCGTGCGCCCTTGGCCCGGCGGCCTGGAACCCGGCGAGTCCACCGCCGCCCCCAGCCGCCGCCGCCTCGCCCCGCCCGGCGTGCCCGACCCGTCCTGGGGCCCGCGCCGAGAGGAGGACCCGTCATGACCCAGCCGCCCGAGCCGGAGGCCGCGCAGTTGCCGCCCCGCACCCGCGGCGTGATCGCGCTGCTGGAGGCCAACTGCACCGTGTGCATGATCTGTGCGCGCGAGTGCCCCGACTGGTGCATCCACATCGACTCGCACACCGAGACCGTGCGGCAGGAGGGCGCGGCCCGGCCCCGGCAGCAGAACGTGCTGGACCGGTTCGCCATCGACTACGGCCAGTGCCTCTACTGCGGCATCTGCGTCGAGGTGTGCCCGTTCGACGCCCTGCACTGGGCGCCCGAGCACGACTATCCCGGCACCGGCGAGCACGCCGTCGCCGAACTCGTGCACGAGCGGGCTGACCTGGGCGAATGGGTCTCCCACGTGCCGCCGCCCCCACCGCTGGACGCGGCCGCCGACGCCGCGCCTGAGGCCGCGCCGGGCCGCCCGGCGCGCGGCGTTCCCGGAAC
>Ga0307511_10000589_pt1 | contig 38852 bp, 30 predicted proteins | sample 13_EM_MG_FD_200266 | JGI IMG/M metagenome (GOLD analysis project Ga0307511, IMG submission 200266) | Populus trichocarpa ectomycorrhiza microbial communities from riparian zone in the Pacific Northwest, United States - 13_EM | ecosystem: Host-associated > Plants > Roots > Unclassified | place... | reverse complement strand
ACTGTAGGAATTACTCTCACGTGCGATATCACGGGAAACATCACGGGAAACGCAGGAGTCCGAGAATGGCCTATTGGGATATGCGGGCATGAACAGGGAAGCCTAAAATGGCCTATTGGGATAACTCGAGGAGGATAAAAGAGCTGGAATCCGCTGGCGAAATGAGAACGAGAAGGACAGTAGAACCATAGCATTAAGACTATAGCGATATCTACATAGCCCTGACGAATATATCACTTTCTCTCAAGATTCCTCCGCTCGTAACCTCGTAATCTTACATGCACATGTGGAGGAAACTAAACTGTGGCCGCAGTCAGCTTGAAGGAACCGCCTTGTGAGGCTCAGCTTGTTTTGCTTTTCAGGGACAGGGGCCTAATTACCTACCAATTACATTCAAGATGGGCTTGAGAACCGAGGCTTGCCATTGATCCGACTCTTATTCCACCGTCTGACGATAAGGAAGCGAAAAAGAATAATCCGCACTCTACTTTCCTGTTTACAAGTCGAGAATGGACCCCTTTAGCATTGCGACCGGACTTGCGGGATTGATCTCTCTGACTTCCGACATCGTGCGGATACTGACCGATTATACTGGCGGGGTGAAATCGGCAAATAAAGATGCGCGATCCGTATTGGCGGAGGTCGCCGCATTGAGCCATGTGCTCCAGCAGCTTATCGAATTCCTACGGAAGGATGATACCAACTCCAAGTGCAGATTTCGCGAAACCTCAGCATTGTGCTCTGTGATTGCAATATGCAAAAATCATATAGAGACCATTTATCGGAAGGTTAAATTCCAGGGGAAACCGGAGAAAGATTTGCTCAGTCAGCTCAAATGGCCTTTTCAGAAGCAAGACTGCCAGGAAATTGTTGAAGTGCTCCATAGATGTTCCCAGACATTCACATTCTCACTCCAAATTGCGAATTGGTAATTTAGCTGAACAATCTGCCTTCAAAATAGTCTGTTTTGCTGATGCCTGCCCCTAGTGAACTATTGTCCCAGACCTCGACTGAAGTAGTTGCAAGATTAGATGAAGAAAAGGGAAAACTAGATTCAATTACATCTATGTTTCCTACAATTCCAGTCGAAATGAAGCATATGAGAAATACTATCGCAGATATCAGAGCCTTTGTGTCTGTTAAAGTCACCTCAGAACTGGAGAAAATTTCTAATTCGGTGGAAGGTCTAGAGAAAGGACTACAAGGTGTGAGCTCTACTCTCTATATATGTGTAGGTTGCAATTGTGCTAAATATTACGGATGAAGACGATCAACGGAAGAAAATCCTCAATTGGCTTTCTCCACTTCAACCCCAGAAACGCCATCAGGACGTACGATCAATGCGGCTGAATAACACTGGAGGATGGTTGTTAAATGATAAGCGGTTCACAGCATGGTGCACAGGGGGGCAGGGACTGGAACCTGAGGATCGTATACTGTGCTGCTATGGCATGCCAGGTGCTGGCAAAACTGTCATTTGGTGAGCACTGGTATCCAGTTGCTATCCAGCACATAGACCGAAACTAATTGCAATATTATCCATCAGTTCGGCAGTGATTGATTACATCAGTGACGATCTAGAACCGCTCACTCCGTCTAAAGGCACAGTTGGGATCGCATGCTTCTACTGTGACTATAGAGACCAAGCGACCCAGAAGGGGACCCAAATAATTGGTAGCCTAGTGGCACAGTTTCTTGCGGGATTACCGGGGGTTCCAGGGAACATCGTCAAAGCGTTTACGAATGCGCAAAAAACAAACACCAACTTGGAGTTCCATCCAGGCCTCAGCATGCTCGAAAGCTTGGTGAGGACATATGATAACTCATACCTATGTATTGATGCTGTAGACGAGCTGGAAGTTGAAACCCAACAAGCGTTGCTACAAGCTATTCAAGAACTCTTGAATTCTAGCGGTGGATATAAAACGAGAGTACTCTTCACTGGACGGCCGCATATCAAACCCCATATTCTCCAACACTTCACAAGCGCAGCTTCATCCACTGACAGAGAAATTGAGATTGTTGCCTCGGAGGATGACATTTCGTGCTTCTTGTCGCACTACATTGAGACTAAGGACCCAATTGCAGACAGGTCGGCTATGGATGACGAGTTGAGGTGCAAAATCATCACAACGATAACCAAAAAGTCTGGTGGGATGTACGTATCACCTCTGCTTTCGCAATTCAACTCTTTGTCTGTCAATTCACCTCTGTGTGGCAATATATCTTACTCAATTCCACTGCTGATTCATAGCGTTAGGTTCTTGCTTCCGGCACTGCACATCCAGGCAATTCTAGAGGAGCCAACCATAGGTGATAGAGAAGATGCATTAGACAAGTTACCCGACAAGCTTCACGGAGCCTTTAAGAATACGATTACTAGGATTAGAAACCAGTCCCAAACCAGAGCAGCACAGGGCATGATGGTGTTGACGTGGGTTTTTCTAGCGAAACGTCCCTTGAGCCTAGAGGAGCTCAGACACGCTCTTGCTGTGAGAACAGAAGTTGAGATACCTAAATCATTCGATGCGAAACGATTATGTTCCAGAGACATTTTGCTTGGGTTCTGCCTTGGCTTAGTTATCGTGGATGATGAAACATCCACAGTTCGTTTGGTACACTTTTCACTGCAAGAATTTCTTGCGAGGCGAGCACTAGAGGTCCCAGTAGAGCCTGGACATGCATCTATTGCTAGGGTATGCTTAAAGTATCTCCACTTCTACGGCTCCAAGTTGAACAACCATCATGGTTCAAGGAAGTGCACGGGTTGTTCATGTCAGAAAGAATACCCACTCTTGAGATATGCCGCCACCGAGTGGGGTCACCATGCAAGGGATGGTCGTGACAGTTCCCTCCACGCTCTTGCCCTCTACTGGCTGACGATCGAAGGAGGGCCAAATATGTGTGCCTTCAACTTACTGAGTATCACGCTATGCAGACAGGAGCACCACCTATGCACATGGCCATACAACAATTGCAGCCTCACTGCTTTACACCACGCCGCTTATTTCGGTGAATCGGGCATATTCCAGGGTCTATACAGCCACCTGAACCGGAGATCCAGTACGGTTGAGCTAAATACAAAAGATGCCCACGGCTGGACCTCACTAACTTGGGCAGCTTCCCGGGGTTGCAAAGCGCTTGTGACTCTCCTTTGTACTTATGACAGGCTTGAACTTGACGTGAACCCGTGTGATACATTTTGGAGAACTCCACTCTCCTATGCGGCTATAAAAGGCGACATCGACATTGTGGCCTGCCTGTTAGCACTAACACCACGCGTTAATCCGGACCACCGAGATCACGATGGCCTGACACCGTTGGCACTTTCAGCTCAGTACACGCATGCTAAAGTAGTGCGGCTGCTTGTGGAATACCCGGGGGTGGACCTGAACTCACAGGACGAGCATGGGAAAACACCCCTTCATTTAGCTGCCTGGTCCGATCTTCTTGAAAGCCTTGAAGTAGTAGAATGCCTGTTGCGGGACTATCGAGTGAACCCCAGCATACAGGACACGGATGGGCGAACGCCTCTTCATTTGGCCAAGAGCCCTGAAGTGATAGAATGCTTGCTGCGGGACCATCGAGTGGACCCCAACCCACAGGGATTTTATGGGAAAACGCCTCTTCATTTGGCCAAGAGCCCTGAAGTGATAGAATGCTTGCTGCGGGACCTTCGAGTAAACCCCACCCTACAGGACGCCAACGGGCAAACGCCTCTTCATCTGGCCACCCAAGAGGGGATCCTTGAAGTGATGGAATGCCTGCTGCGGGACCATCGAGTGGACCCCAACCTACAGGACCGGCATGGGCAAACCCCTCTTCATTTGGCTGAGAGCCCTGAAGTGATAGAATGCCTGCTGCGGGACCTTCGAGTAGACCCCAACCTACAAGAAATCGATGGGCAAACGCCTCTTCATTTGGCCGCGGGCCCTCAAGTGATAGAATGCCTGCTACAGGACCCCCGAGTGGACCCCAACGTACGGAACTACGATGGGTTCACACCACTAATGTTATTAGTACGCAACTATACAGCTGCAGACATTTACAAACTGATTTCTGGCATACTATCCCACCCACGTGTTGCATTGGAAGCTAAGGACAACTGTGGCCGTACAGCACTCTCCCATGCCGCGGCTACAACAGCAGCATTCAAAGTCCCGCGTGTGTACCGCTGTAAGGAATGTAGAACACCAGACGGTAGTTTGTCTAGAAGGGCACGCAAAGCTCTGGAGGACCGACAGGCCTCCATTTTGCAGGCCCTGCTTCCCAATGGTGCAGACCCCCACACACGGGATGACGAGGGCAGGTCACCCCTCGATTGGGCCCTGTCCCTTGGTGATTTGAAGTCAACGAGCTGTATAGACCTTTTGCAGAAATATATGAGTGGAGAATTAATACCTACGAGCGCAGATCGAAAGCAAAAAGTTGCTAGTCTTGGGGATTCTGAACCCTCTGGGAAACGGCTGGCGCTTGATGTGAATAAATAGGGCGGAAAACTATCGCATATGGGCACTGCCAATACAGACATAGGGACGAGCAAAATTCAAAAGCCGCAGGGAGATCAGAGAGCTCAGCCATCTAGGAGAAGGGGATTCAACGCTATCTGTTCGGTCAACTTTCACACTAGTCCTAGATTTAGTTCAGTTCTTCACTTTGCGAGTTTTACATGCCCATTCAAGAAACCCTGATATTCGTAGTAATAAAATCTGCTTGTTCATATGGCAATTATATACTTTCATTGGCATTTTATATAACTTGATGGGAGGTGTCGACCGAGGTAAAAAAGGTCATAGGTCAGGCGTTTATTTATCAAGGAAAACTTGGACGTCATGTGACATGTATGCAGGAATGGAAGGCAGGTACCAGATGGTTGTTTCTTTTCACATCTTTCTCGGCCCCTGCTATCCATATTTCTGTGCATTCTGGTTGTTATACCTTCTGGGGAGGCTATTGCTATTTCTCATATTTATAATTGGTTGGAATTACCTTTGATATACTGGTGAAAGGGTGGGTTGGTGCATTGGTGGTTTGTCGAACGTTCAGTACCAACACAAGAAACTAAACTTTACTGCGAGTTATGTCCTAGACCCTGTACTGCTATGACATGGCAAATGATGTACCTGCCTGAGTTGGGTAAATCTAGACCTCTGGACCGGAATGTGTTTCTAATTGCCCAAATTTCACAGGCTTGGAAGGATAAATATATGCATAGGCTACTGACGTGCTGGTACCGCAACATACTTCACGTAATTGCCAGTCCTATAGCTACTCCTTTGGATCAACAATGGAGAAATATGCAAGGGGGCTTCAGTACATCAGGGTCTCCGGCAAGTTGACCCACAAGCAAAGATCGTGGAGAAGGCTCAAGATAATAGTAGGTATATGTTGTCTCGAACTCCTAGTTATTGCTCGGTAATGAAGCAAACCTAAGATATACATATATGGGATATGCACAATTCGACAAATCCCTATAAATAAGTCGATGAATTCCAACCACCAATGACATGGGAAACCCTCGTGAGCCCAGTCTAAATAAATTACATCACAGTTGGCGAACCCCGAAACTGAACCCGATTCTCGGAGCGACAATGAACGTGTGAATGTATAATGGTAGGGATTCAAAGAAGAAGTGCGCGACTCTTGCAATGTCGAATACTCCCCAACACCGAAATTTCTTTAACTGACAATTTGGGTCAGGATGCTTCGAGCATTAATTACAAAATCAGTACATTTTCCAGGTGGAAGTCGAGTATTTGGCATTTTGGAATATACCGTATATATCAGATTCAAATAAACTCGAGCACCTTTGTTTATGTATATCGTAGAAATCCTCGTATAAGGAACGTTTCTGAATCAACTACAAAGTCGAGAGCATTAGAAATTTAGTGCTTATATTCGGGAGGGTTCTCATACACGGGGCCTTATTATATACAGGACAAAATCTTCCTGTTTCTTACGGGATCTGCATAAGGCCTCAGTACTTATACGCGGATTTCTACGGTATTTAGTAGGTCTATTTCCGCCGCCATCAGGCTTAGGGTTGTTCGCAATATTTTCTCGTAATTGAGCATTCCTGGCCGCTGTGGTGTATAGCCTGCTGTATCGCCAACCGGGCTTGCTGATATCACTTCCTGTCCTTGTCAAAGTTCTGGAGCCGACCCGCCAGAAGTAATGCATTGTTCTTGGGAGTTATGTGAAGATTTATATGTCTATCTGCCAGGCTAGGAAATTAGGTCATTTCTATAACCTACATAATTTACACCGTACCACCCCCCTTACCACCGCAGCCCTATCTATTGTCTGTCTCACTGATTGTTTCACTCTTTCTCCTAGATTCCCTCCTCCTGGACGGCCACGGTGCAGCCGAAAGCCGGAGGAGTCTGAGTGTAAGCGTAGCGTACCTATACGTTAGTGATACAAATCATAAAGCAAACTACAGTTACAACTTGCCATACCGCCGGGGCACCTTTAACCGGAAAACCTGGCCGTATATATAGACAATTAATTAACAGAACCGGATGAAGTATCCAGGGTAGAGGGAGTCGGAGCCTAAAAGTCTAAAATATTGGTCTTGCGCATGACGAATAGTATCAACCAAGTCTTGAATAGAGAGCTGAGTCGGAGTGTGAGGGAAGGCAGGAGTAGAGATAGACAAGCTCTGGAAAAAGCGGTTGAGATCTTCCGACTGGCTAGGCGCTTCTGCCAGAGTAAGAATAGGTAGCGCTGGAGGTGTAGCAATAGAATCTGACTCGGTACCATCGTGTGAATCGGCTATAGCTGAGGTATTGGCGGAGAGAGATGAAGTAATCCCTGGGTGTCCTCCCGAATAATAATAGAGAGTGGGGCAGCTGCAAGATCTTTTACAATCTTCACCAAATCCCAACCACATATTCGTAGAGGTGTTTCGGAAGCCAATATAAGCATGCTTGCAACTGAAATTGTTTTTGCAATCTGAACCTCCCAATATTTTCAGATCATAGATCTTACTTTTCAGCAACTATAGATATTTCTATGCTTCCTGATATACTTCTTTCCTTTGATTTGCTGGTGTTGTGTTCTGAGGTGCTCTCGTTGCCCCATCCGCACAATTGGTTATGCCGGACGCTAGGTTTAACCTCCCCGACTGGCATCCGTATAGCAAACTGTAACTGTAGGTACGGGTGTAGCTGAACACATAACTATCGAAGCATAATAAGTCACGGTCAACTACAACGTTGGATCCAGGCCCTTGCGTTCATTTATTTAAATTTAAATTTATTTTTCGCTACTAATTAGCTAGCTACGTCTTGACCGTTGCTTTTGTGCGCTATTGTGCGATTAACTTAATATCCTGTGGCGCCTGTCCGCTTGCGGCTAGATCACGATTTGGAGGTGAGTAAACATGTGACGTAACCAGACTAGGCTAGTGGACGCTAGGCATACAACCACAGCCGTACTGGTATCCTCATACCGGTATGAGCCGATGACGTTTGGTAGCGTTAGTGGTTCTAGCAAACAAGCTAGGAACGGGATCCGCTGATCATATTCTGCTAGAATACCAGGTAGTATTGTGTGCATGTGCTTTTGTGATGCCTCCGCTTGCTGATGATGGTCGCCATATTTTCTCCGCCTGAGTCAGACAGGACCGTACCTAGGTAATTCAATCACCAAGAAACACTCAATCAATACCATGGAGGAGCAGCTGAATGATATCCAATCAGCGACAACTGAAACGATGATTTGCTGCCGGCCCCATGTACTGCATAGCTAGATCGTAATATATTTACTTACCTGCACATCTGAAACTTAGCCCCCCCCCCGTTGTTGAGTACATACCCCTTGCCAGCGTAAATGGAGGCGCAAATACGGATAGTCAACCTGCATGAGCAAGACGAATCGCCTTGTGAGGCGTTTCAACGACAGGGGGGCCTGGTTCCCTTGACAAGCGGGACTTTCTGCCTTGGACGCTCCGAGATACAAGGTGGTTCAACACCGGTATCCGACTCTTATTGCGCTTGACAAGAAACGGGTGGGAAAAGAATAATCCGCACTCTATTCCTTGTCCACAAGTCGAAAAATGGACCCCTTTAGCATTGCGACCAGACTCGCGGGATTAATCTCGCTGACTTCGGATTTCGCATGGATACTGACCGACTATACTGGCGGAGTGAAATCGGCAACGAAAGATGCGCGGTCAGTGCTGACAGAGGTCACCGCATTGAGCCATGTGCTCCAGCAGCTTATCGAATTCCTTCAGAAGGATGATACAAATTCCAAATGCAGATTTCGTGCAACTTCCGCATTGTGCTCTGTCATTGCAATATGCAAAAATCACATCGAGACTCTCTACCGGAAAGTTAAATTCCAGGGGAAACCGGAGAAAGATTTGCTTAGTCGGCTCAAATTGCCTTTTGAGAAGCAGGAGTGCCAGGAGATTGTTGAAGTGCTCCACAGATGTTCCCAGACATTCACATTCTCACTCCAAATTGCGAATTGGTAACTTAGACAAACAACCTGCCTTTTAAAAAGTCTGTTTCGCTGATGCCTCTCCCCTTAGTGAACTATTGTCCCAGACCTCAACTGAAGTAGTCACAAGATTAGATGAAGAAAAGGAAAAACTAGATTCAATTGCATCAATGTTTCCTACAGTACCCACCGAAATGAAGGACATGAGAAATACTTTGGAAGATATCAGAACCTTTGTATCTATTAAGGTCACCTCAGAGCTGGAGAAAATTTCAATTTCGGTAGAGGGCCTAGAAAAACGACTCCAAGGTATGAACTATACTCTCGCTATATGTGTAGGCTGTAATTTTGCTAAATATAATGAGTTAAGATGATCAACGGATGAAAATCCTCGATTGGCTCTCCCCACTTCAACCCCAGAAACGCTACCAGGATGTACGATCATTGCGGTTGAATAACACTGGGGGATGGCTCTTAAATGATAAGAGATTCACGACATGGTGCACAAAGGGGCAGAGGCTGGAACCTAAGGATCGTATACTATGCTGCTATGGCATGCCAGGTGCTGGCAAAACCATTATGTGGTGAGCATTGACATCCAGAGGCTGTTCAACTTGTAGATTGAAACTAATTCCATATTATCCATCAGTTCGGCAGTGATTGATTTCCTTCACGAAGATATGCAACATCTCCCGAAAGGCACAGTTGGGATTGCATGCTTCTACTGTGACTATAGAGATCAAACGACCCAAAAGGGACCCCAAATAATTGGTAGCCTGGTGGTGCAGTTTCTTGCGGGGTTACCGGAAGTTTCAGCAAACATCGTCAAAACGTTTATGGATGCGCAAGAAAACCACACCAGGTTGGAGCTCCGCCAAGGCCTCAGCATGCTCGAAAGCTTGGTGACGACATATGATAACTCATTCCTATGTATTAACGCCATAGACGAGTTAGAAGTTGAAACCCAACAGGCTTTGCTACAAGCTATGCAAGAACTCTTGAGTTCTAGGGGTGGACAGAAAATAAGGGTACTCTTTACTGGACGGCCACATATCAAGCCCCATGTTCTCCAACACTTCAAAAAAGCAGCCTCATCCACCGACAGAGAAATTGAGATTGTTGCCTCGGAGGATGACATTTCGTGCTTCTTGTCACACCACATTGAGACCAAAGACCCAATTCCAGACAGGTCGGCTATGAATGATGAGTTGAGGTGCAAAATAATTACAACGATTACAAAGAAGTCTGGTGGGATGTACGTATAACCTCTGTGTCAATATATTGTATTCGGTTCCACTGCTGATTCATGACCCAGGTTCTTGCTTCCTGCGCTGCATATCCAGGCGATTCTTGAAGAGCCAACCATAGGTGACAGGGAAGATGCTCTAGACAGGCTACCCGACAAGCTGCATGGGGCATTTGAGAAAACGATCAGTAGAATTGGAAGCCAGCCCCACACCCGAGCAGCACAGGGCATGATGGTGTTGACGTGGGTGTTTCTGGCGAAACGTCCCTTGAGTCTTGAAGAACTTCGGCATGCTCTTGCTGTCAGAACAGAAGTGGAGATGCCCAAAGTTTTCGATGCGAAAAGATTATGTTCAAGAGACATTCTGCTTGGATCCAGTCTTGGTTTGGTTATTGTTGATGATGAGACATCCACGGTTCGTTTGGTACATTATTCACTCCAAGAATTTCTTGAGAGGCGAGCAAAGGAGATCCCAATTGAGCCAGGACATACATCCATTGCCAGGATATGTTTGAAGTATCTTCACTTCTACCGCTTGGAGCTGACCAACCGCCATGGCTCAAGGAATTGCACGGGTCCAAGCTCTTGCTCATGTCAGAAAGAATATCCACTCTTGGACTACGCCGCCACCGAGTGGGGTCATCATACAAGGGACAGCAGTGACAGTTCTATCCATACTCTTGCTACTAACTGGCTGAGGACAGATGGGGGGTCAGACATGTGTGCTTTCAGACTGTTGAGTAAGAAGCAATGTCAGGGACGGCCCAACTGTCTAAGTGACCTCCTTGCGGATGACGTATACCATTGTAATCTCACCACGTTGCACCACGCCGCTTATTTCGGTGAACCCGCAATATTTGAGGAGCTATACAACCATCTGAAATCGAGTCTCACAAATACCGTTGATCTGAACACAAAGGATGCCCATGATTGGACTCCACTAACCTGGGCGGTTGCGCGGGGTCACACAGCACTTGTGACTCTCTTCTCTAGCTATGACGAGTCCGAACTTGACGCGGACCCCTCGTGTGATGCCTTTGGTAGAACTCCGCTCTCCTATGCGGCTACCGAAGGCAACGCCGAAATTGTGGCTTGCCTCTTAGCATTAGCACCACGAGTCAATCCAGATCACCGAGATCGATCAGGGTGGACACCATTGTCACTCTCAGCGAAGAACGGCCATGCCGACGTTGTGCGGCTCCTCATGGATCAGGTGGACCCAAACTCACTGGACCCAATGGGCAACACACCCCTCTGCGCTGCGATCCAGTCCGACAGAGTACATCAAAAGGATGGGAAAACACCTCTCCATCTTGCCACCTCTGAGGACTGTGATACGAAGATAGCAGAGATTATGCTACAGTGCACTCGAGTGGACCCAAACTTACCGAGAAAAGATGGAAAAACCCCTCTACAGTTGGCCATCCTTAACAGGCGACTTTCCATCAGACAATTGCTACTGCAAAACCACCGAATTGATCCCAACCTAAAAGACACGGATGGGCGAACGCCTCTTCATTCCGCCGTCTTCAACAAGGACCCTGAGGTCATCCAATGCCTGCTGCGGGACCCTCGAGTGGACCCCAACCTACATGACACGGATGGGCGAACGCCTCTTCATTCAGCCGTCAATAAACGCTACCTTAAAGGAATTGAATTCCTGCTACACGACCCCCGAGTGGACCCCAACCTACGAAACAAGATTGGGCGAACGCCTCTTCATTCCGCCGTCAACAAGGACCCCGAAGTCAGCCAATGCCTGCTACGGGACCCTCGAGTGGATCCCAACCTACAAGGCACGGATGGGCGAACGCCTCTTCATTCAGCCGTCGTCACAAAAGACCCTGAAGTCATCCAATGCCTGCTGCAGGACCCTCGAGTGGACCCCAACCTACAAGACACGAATGGACAATCGCCTCTTCATATCGCCGTCTTCACAAAAGACCCTGAAGTAATCCAATGCCTGCTGCGGGACCCTCGAGTGGACCCCAACCTACAAGGCACGGATGGGCGAACGCCTCTTCATTCCTCCGTCGTCAACAATGACCCCGAAGTCATCCAATGCCTGCTACGGGACCCTCGAGTGGACCCCAACCTACAAGACACAGATGGCGAAACGCCCCTTCATTTTGCCGCCGCCGAAGGCCCTGAAGAGATCCAATGCCTGCTGCGGGACCCTCGAGTGGACCCCAACATAGGAAATTACGATGGGTTTCTTCCACTAATGTTAGTAGTGCTCAGATATACAAGAGTTGACATCCACAAATTGATTACCAACCTACTGTCAGGACCCCGAGTTTCATTGGAGGCCAAGGACAACTATGGCCGCACAGCACTCTCGCATGCGGCCGGTACGACATTAGCATTCGAATTCAAACCCCAGTCATTGGAGCCCTCCAACGAATTTCCTCCCTCAGCCTCTACTAGGAGTGTGACTAGAAGGAGATGCAGAGCTCTGGAGGACCGGCAGACCTACATTTTGCAGGCTCTGCTTCGCAATGGTGCCGATCCTCATACACGAGATGACCAAGGGAGGTCACCCCTCGATTGGGCCATGTCTCTTGGAGATTTGAAGTCACCGAGTTGTATAGACCTGTTGCAGAAATATATGAGTGGAGAATTAACACCTACGGCGGTTGCAGGTCGGAAGCGGAAAACAGCTACTCCTAGGGGCGCCGAACCCTCTGGGAAACGATTGGCGCTCGAAAGTGAATCACTAGGGCAGACAACTATTGCGTATGGGCACGGTCAGAACAGACATAGCGACTAGCAAAGTTCAAAAGGCGCAAAGCGAAGGCTTGGGAGAAGGGAGGGAGATCCTCGGATATTACAGCAACCAACCTCACCGAGGTGCGGTTTATTCCTAACTCCATGGCTGTTACCTCCCTGTATCTATCGTACCAAAGATGTCAGATCTCTACGCCGTTATTGAACCTCTCCTTCGATCAACCTTCACACCAATACTAAATTTAATGTTGTTATTCACTTTGCGCCCTGTCATGATGATATTCGTGGTAATCAAAATTTTGTTAGCAATTCCACATCTTCATTGATATTTCATTTAACTTGATGGGAGGTGTTAATCGAGGTGAAAGGGCAATAGGCAGGGTGTCTGCTTGTCAAGAGAAAAATTCGGACACCATGTGGCGTGTATGGAGTGTATTAGAAGCCTGTTTCTTTTTCACATCCTTCTTGGCTGCCTGCTATCTATACTCTTTTCATCGTGCATTCTAGCTATTATAGTCTATCTCCGAGGAGATGTTATTTCCTATGTTTTAGATCATGACTAGTTAGAGTTGCAAGATACTGCTTTTGATATACTAGTGAAGGGGTTAATTGTTGAATTAGTGGTTTTCGGTATCAACCCAAGAAAACAATTTTTACCCCGAGTTCGCTCCTAGGTCCTATACTTGCTCTTACACAGTAAATTAAGTACCTATCTGAGTTAGATAAATCTATACCCCCGAACCGGAATGTATTTTCCTAGCCACACAAATTGCACATGCATGGAGGGGATAAATATATAAAAGACTGACTGTCGTGCTGGTAACATACTTCATGTAATTGCCGGTCCCATAGCTACTTCTTTGGATCAACAATATAGCAATATAGCAGAGAGTCTTCGACCGATACATTAATAAATACAGTGGAGAATTTGAAGTCCATCATGGTCTCCAGCATTGACTCCTGCCAGGAAGGATCGCGGGAAATGCCTTGTAGGTATATGTAGTCTCGAAGTCCTGTTATTGCTCGATGGTGGAACAGGCTAATGATATACATAGTTAGATATAGGTAATATATACTGTACAATTCGCCCCATTGGCCAAAGTTCGATTCATCAAATTCTAAATTCCTATAATTATATCGACGAATTCCAGCCACGGATGACTTGGGAAACTCACGTGAGCCCAAATTCAGTCAACTTCATGATATTGACGACATTCCAAACTTGAATATCGCAGCGAAACTGAATTTGATTCTCGGAGTGACAATAGACGTACGAATGGATAGTTGTAGGGATTCAAGCAAGAAATGCGCCATCTCTTCCAACGTCATTCCTTGAACGGACAATTTAAATCGGGATGCTTCAGTAGTCCCTAGCCCCGCTGTATTAATTGCAGATGCTACGAGTTCTTGTAGAGCACGTCTTGTCTGGGTCCGGAGTAGGGAATTCTAGAGAGAGAGGATGATAAGATCAGTGAGACAGACGATAAATAGGATTGTGATGGTGAGATAACATGGTGTGAATGATGCGGGTTATAGAAAAGACATAAATTCCTAGCCTAGCTTCGAATAAATTCTCACAGATTTCCCAAGATATCCCAACAATCCATTCATTCGGGTGAGTCGGCCCCAGAACTTTGACCAGGACAGAAAGTAGAGCAATCTATACTCACCACAGACGCCAGAAACGCACCAATTACGAGAAAATATTCTGAATGACCCTAAATCTAGCAGCGCCGGCGGAAATAGATTCAGTAAATATTCACGAGTTCACATACAACTCCCTGAGCGGAGTGCCTCAGCAGGACTGATATTGGTATCATGGAAGTTACACACATAGGCAGTTGGCGATCTTAGCTAGAGCTCTCAACCCACCTCCAATGGGTATCCAAGAAAGTCGTAAATTTAAGCCCTTTGCTGTGGCTACGGCTATACACTAAAAATCTGCTTGCATTACGTAGACATGTTCTGAACAATACATCAATCAAGTCGATTTGTCAATCAGAGTTGACAGATCGTTCGGCCGATGCGAACGATTCATAGATTGTCCGAACGATGCGCATGCTCACAAGGGACTACTTCTAGTGATAATTTAGACGGCGGTAAAGTAGCATGAGAATTTGTGACGGCATTCTACACTTCGTATCTCCAGGGTTCATCGTTCTCCTATTTACCGTGACTGAAACTTAGACCTTGTCCCCTAGCAAGTGTGATATACATCTACACCTAAGTACCCTAATAGCAGGATTTGTGTAAAGTACACACGCAAGCCTTCCCGGAGTTCTTCGCTAGGTTACATACAGTATCCACCCGGGTATACCTCCTAGGTTTTCGTAAGAATTAGACAGTAGGGCTCAAAAGAGACGTACAAGTACAGCGAACCTGTGAAGTACCTAATAGCCCTGGAACACCGAACCAATGGGGGCACCCCGATATAGAGTATTCCTAATATATATAGCTATATGACAGTCTCAACCTGCTTTGAAAGTCTTGTAGTAAGTCCCATGCCTTAACCTATAATGCGGGATAAAATTCAGGCCCACAATCAACTCACTTTTTCGCAAAACCGAAAACTTCAATCTCCAGGAAGATTTCAAAACACAAGATGGAGAAAAAGGAGCAAGGGACCAATAAATGACGCATTATATACAAAAAATAGAGAACCATGTATGTCGACAAACACCACCGAGCAGCGGAGGAATTATTGGAACTTGGTTGGGATCGACACTGTCAGACACCGAATATAGCATAGTGCAGCCGAAAGCCAGGTGATCAACCAGGCTAGCTAATTACAGAGGGGTTAGTTAGATTAGATTAGATTAGATTAGAGATTGGATTGGATTCGAACGTTCACTACCGTAAACCCAGCATTGCTAGCTACATATATACTTCGAGAGCACTGCACGCATCAAGGAGTTCAACGTGCGATTAGACCATGCTGTTCTGATTCAGTATTAATGTTCAGGAGTTCCATATACACAAAAACTCCTCAGATGGGGGAACCGCATTCACCAGATCTCTCCCGCGACTCGGAAGATGGGGTACCACCAGCATAGCTAACATCCACCATACTCAGCGGATGTGATAGCAAAATCGCCGGGACTGTGCGGCTAGGCTGAGGCAGCGATTTGCCACGCATTGGTAAATTCTCGGTCTGTGGGAACCGATTTTACTAGCAGGGCTAACACTTCTCCCAGGACTATAGCGAAATTATTAGGTATAGGTAAATTAATACCTAGTGGTTCAGAAGCGATTACTCGGCTAGCACCCTACCAGGGCTCAGAGAAATTTCCCCAGTCGGGCTCAGCAGATGTGACGTACCGTATCCATGTCACTAGGTAAGCTACGATATCTCCTAGGACCCATGTGGCAGCGAATTCGTCAGACAGAGCTAACAAGACTCAGAAGCAAATTCGTTCAAGTATAGCGAACGCTTCCAGCTAGGCTCGGCAAATGTGGCAGTGATCTCGCCAGGTTAACTAATATCACTCCTGTAATACTGTGTATTTGGAAGTAAGCCTATCAGGAATACAAGCATCTCTCCCAGTACTCAGCAGATGGATTCATCAGGCATAGCGCATGCCTTGAGGTGCACACAGTGGATATGGCAGCGAATTCACTGCCATAGGTACATACTCAGCGCATAGGAAATTGAGCCCGCCAGAGGCCTCTCACAGCAGCCAATACCTCTCCCGGAACTCAGCACATGTGGCAGCGAATTCACTAATAATAGGTAACAACACTCCTAGCACCAAGAATGTGGCAGCAAATTCGCCAGTATAAAACATCCCTCTCGTTAGACTCTACAGGTGAGGGAAGGATGGGAAGCAATAAGAGGTGATACTGTATAGACATTATGTGAATAGTAGAATCTGTTAAAAATTGCATAAAAAGCACTGGGAGTTGGTGATGTGCGCAGCGCGAGTAGTGAATCCATATATAAATGTACCGTGCATACATATACAGTGCCAATCCTCACCTTGAGCGATAGCGAGCACGATCAGCAGGGATGAATGGCAAGATTGAAGATGGACAAAGTTGAAAATATAATTCCAGGCAGATAATATGATAGGCCTATTACCAGGACTGCTTAACTACCCACAGGTGGTAAATTAGTGTTACAGCTACAAGTGCTAAAATTTGAAAGGTTAACGTGTTGGACTGTTGTACTCACACCCCTTATATCGAACGAGAGCAACTCGTTAGATATGTACGGTACCTACTTACATACCGGAATAAGGAGCAACTAAGACAGTACTACTCAGCAAAACAGTGCTCGTATACAAGACAAGAAGCCAGCTCTAGCCAAGATATCCAAATCGCGTACTAGACAGAAAATTTTATACAAGACAGTAGACGTAATATTAACGTCAACACAGTGGCATGGTCTGTTTCGGTATTCATCCTACACGCTTCTATTACCCAGGATCTATGATAAAATGGGTGACAGCTGCGTGGCGTGAGGTATCTGCAAACAGGGATATATAATTGAGAGTTTACACTTCAGCATTCTTAACTTTTGCTAATATTTGTTAGACCCGATCTCAAGTGCAGAATTACAGTGCCAATTGATGGCTACCAAGGCTCTGAAATTCATATAGACGGAATCTCTAATTAAATGGGATGGCGAAGGGCGGAAGTTCAGGGATATATGGGGGAATCGGGAGTGGTGCGCGGATTTGGCGAATTTCCTAAAACTTCCCTTTTTTCTTCTCTGGGGGGGCGGGGGGATAGTCATGGGTGCTTCTGCAATGTACATAGGAGAGCCGGCACGGCTCAGAAGTTGGACAATCTAGCGGGGTAGCCACCCCAGGATGCTTGCCCCCGTCATATATATAGTATCAATACGAGTACTGATTCACAAAAAGAAAAAAGAAAAAAATCTCTAATTATACTATACCTGACTAGCAACTCGGCCCTGAGCCTGAAGAACAGCCAGATCTGCCGTCAGATACTTGTGATCAATGCTCGAACGCTGGGGTATTGACATATTGGATGAGGGGGAGGCAGATGGAAGTGACTGGGACTATATATTACAGAAGAGGCTGTAATATGTTCGGATTACATGTGGAGGGATTAATTATGCTGATGATCTTGGGCCGGGCCTTCTTTAATAAGACAGTATCTCGTGTATTTTTTTTTGAGTCTATACGCCTAATCAGCCTAAGGCTATGCGGCGCCCCCGTTTACCACCCCGGAGGGGTGGCATACCCACGGGAAAACGGGCTACATAAACGTCCAGCCTTCCAAACCAAAGAAATATGGAAATACCCCTCTTCCACCGCCACACCCTCTACCGGTCCGTCCCCAAATAAGGTATGCCCCCGCCACCACGCCCCTACCATAATGGCATGCTGACTAATTCCCGACCCGGGTCGGGAATTAGTCAGCCTCCACAGAAACAAAGCAAGGATCAGCGCAAGTCGATTTTAGAGAAAAACGTCTCCACCAAATCAACAGGTAAAATCCCTCCGCGTCCTTCTCCTTCCTGGCCCACCTCGCTCTATCATCCATACCTTCCCACGTCCCCCATCTCCGGCCTATATCCACCCCATACGTACAGACCAAGGCTACGTGCTTGCCTGTCCCCACACTTCCGGCATTCAGGGTCGTCCGACTTCCCAATCTTGTGTCGCCAGGCTTGTAGGTTGCCTTTTCCAGTGCGACATTGGACATACATGACCCTTGCCTTCCTATTCCACTTAACCACTCTCCCCATCCCCGCTCCCTTCACCCTTCGCTCCTCTTCCCTCTTCCTCTTCCATGCCTGGTTCAACCCCTCTTCCGTGATCTGGGGTTCTTCCGGATATAAGGTCGTCGCGTGTTTAGCCAGCTGGTCTGCCTTCTCATTACCGCAAACCCCATTGTGAGCCTTGACCCACCCGAAGGACACTGCATTCGGTCCTAGTCTGGTCTGCGTATCTCGTGTATAAGTGGGTATCATGTACAAGACAGTAAAGTCAAAGACCTCCCGGCGGCATGTTCGAGTATAAGACAGCTGTTTTAGTTGCAAATTAAGAATGTATCGTCGACGAGGGCCTCTTAGAATCTACATCGCTCTAACCAGGCATGTCCCACAACCAGGCTAATTTTCCCCTGTATTCGCTCTTCGGAATAATAACCCGGCACTCAGAAAAAATGAGAACTGCGCTTGTATGCACGTGGTCACTAATATACCACTAGCGCAAACCTTAATTTTGTGCGAACCCTTAATTTAGCCCTCTAATCCTTCAGGTATCCTATAGAAATTGAATGGAAATAGGAAAGAAATGCGAAGGAAATGGTTATGATATGCTACTGTCAGGGTGTGGGCTTACTCCCTCATTCGGAAATCATTTGAAATAATTCGCATAGGCTAAATAACTAAAGCTTCAGTGGATACGCACGAATGTGGAGGTATTCCGAGCTCTTCAGAGCACTTCCAAGCTACTTCCGTAGTCGGTTCGCGGTTACAACCTAAAGTTGCCACCTGTTCAATAAATTATACCCCATACTAGCAGCATAAAATAGGCTTGTAATATATATGTTCTGGTCCGTTGCGGAATTGTAGGGCCGTTCCGGAATCGCATATGTGTCCGGCATATATTTGCGACAACATCGAATATATCACACTCCAAAGCCACTCGTTTCTCATTATTATTCTTGCCAGCAATGAAATACAGTGCATCATTGCGCAGCCCATATTCATTTAATGCCTTCCATCGCAGCTTAATTGCTGCTTAATCACCTGCTGGGGCCTTCACATTTGGATCTCGGAGGTATGCTTTAATCATGCGATACCTACTCCCGTTTGCCACCGTGTACTTGAATTTAATATTAGGGAATTGCTTCTCAAAGGTCAACTGAGATTTGTTGCTTATTGTCTGCAACTACCTACCCCCAAACCTGGTACGAGCAGCACCAGAGAATGCTTTAAATACGCTTGCAGACAGAGCGGATCCTCGGGATGATAGGTGATCTAGATCGATACCGTCATTATGTTCTGCAGCTGACATAGCGATGGTGAGAGCTGTGATGTTGCGTGAGAATTGTGATGTTGCAGCAAGTGCGAAAACTTTAATTCCGTAGAGGCCTGGTCCGCAACGGATCAGAACATATATATGGGGGGGTCATAACTGCCTATTGAAATCGCCTTCCACTTTATTGCGCGTTGGGTAGAATCTATATCAGGTGGTTTGCCAAATTATGCAAAAAGATCTGTTTTGGTGTCAAGGTACTCTTGACTTCAGCTGCTGCTTCCTCATGGTGAAGTTGAACCAAGGTCTGAACCAGCATCTGAATTGGAGTCAATAAGCTGCGGGAAGCCTAGACTCCTACAGGAGACGACAGCATCGACTCTTTTCCTCGAAACCAGCATTGTATCTTACCGGTATTTCTTTTTAGGTAAGGCTTCTTAGACTTTCTTAAGCACGACTGCCTATGTACAGTGCCTGGGGGAAAGTTTCTGCGCACTCCTTTTTATGCAGCGATCGGCACCCAGTGAAGATGAATGAGATGTGTGTATCACAATGAGTTGACCGTTAACCAGATTGAGCACAACAGTGGAGATATTTACATAGTCTCGTACCTATTTACATACATCACCAGACTATATCTATGTACAAGATAGAAAGTCCATCATATTTGGTGTGTTCTCGTGTGCCAATCCTGTCTTCATGGATGGTAATTATCCTATACACAATTCTTATCGTACTCTAGTTTAGGAGGTATCCGGGTCTTGAGCGCTACCTCAAGCTTAACAAGATTTTGCATCAAAAGTTCCCTAACCTTACTTCCTTTCTTGGTGGACTAGTAGCTGTTAAGAAGAGAATAGCCGAATGATTGGAAGAAACATGGAAAGAGACCTCTACTAGGCCCTCCTACCAGATCTATGCCTTGACGGGCTGCTGCAGTTATAAGCCGAGGGGCGGTACACTAAATAACTCAACTAGGCTACCAAATATTAATGAGCTTTCTATCTACATAGATATAGTCTGGTGATGCATGTAAACAGGTACGAGACTATGTAAATATCTCCATTGCTGTGCTCAATCTGGTTAGCGGTCAACTCATTGTGATACATTCATGTTTCACCAGGTGCCGATCGTTACATAAAAAAAGATCGCGTGGAAACTTTCCCCGACGCACTGTACCCTACCCAAAAGTCTTGGTGATCGGGCGAGGGAAAAGTGTAAATACAGCGACTGTACGGTGCTTTCAAGCTCTATAGTACAACAACCATGCCTCCCCGCGTGCGACAGATAACAGTGGTCGAGAGGAGTATCAACCTTGCTCTCTTGCATCTTCAATGTTCAATTGCCTTAATCTCACAGGGTTCTGGTGGCCCTTGGCCAAATATCCAAAATTCCGTAAATCTAACAGTATATTGAAGATGCCCCTAGTTCGGATCGGTCAAAGAAACTCAGTATCAAGATAGAAGGGCTATAGTTTGATGTATGAAGTAGAATAAAACATGGAATAGAGGAGCAACCTCAGGAAGGCTGCTTTCTACATGATAGTCATGTTGGTGGATACCTTGGACCACTACCTCTGGGAACATGGACTACCCAAGTGGCTACCAAACTCAGACAAGACTTTCCTGGGCCTGAGAGCGGCAGTACTCGACTACGGAACATTTTGAGAGTAGAATTTGGGGTAGTCTCGGAAATCTGGGGTAATAAATGCATGCTCGGCAAATTTTGGTATTTTAGACATCTGAGGAAAAGCAGTATAAGGACTGTATTCATTCAATTACACGAGGCAAAGACGTTTCTATAATGATTTTGGAATTCTTTTGAGGCAAAAGCCGTGGAGATTCCGTATCCTTAGTGGGTCAATCGGTCAACTCTCTTCACAATTGTTGGTTGCTCAAGATACTGTCCGCTCTATCAATGACAAAATTAGCTGCTAGCCAACCACACGGTTAGAAGCGCCAGACTCCCACAAAACAATGCTCCAGCCCATACAGCAAAAGTAATCACTGAGTTACTTGAGCACGCTCAATAAATACCCTTCATACAGCCCAGACCTCAGCCCTATGTACCTTATATAGATTCACTTTAGAAGGTACCTTCCTACACAATATCCTAGGTATATTGCCAACATACCCGGAGGACCTCATATTAGACTTGCTAGTGTCTTGCTTGAAGCCTGGAAAACTCTGGAGTCTGTATCTCACTTGTTATAGAAGGAAGCAGCCATGACCGGGTGCCAGCTATAATCGCAACGGAGGGCTGGTACAAGCGCTGCTAGATACACCTTCACTTTTCTTGTCACTTCTCTCCTTCAATCTAGTTGCAATCTTGGATTCTTTTCTTTGGTATCTGTATTTAGCTCACCTTCAATTTCAAACGGTACTGATATATGATTGGTGAGTTATTTAAGAAACCCGGAGGCATTGAGATGCTGCAGCGAGCCTGAGTGAGGCTCAAATCGGTGTTTCACCAAGACCTTTCGGTGGCATCGGCAAGCCCAGTGCGTGACCACCTCACGTGATACCCATGTATCTGGTGCGTGTGCCTTGCATTATAGAGCACGTGCCGACGTACATATGTCCTCCATTGGGTTGCCACAATCTGGAGAGGCAGCGGGATGATATCCAATTAGGATACGAGGTCCATGTACAGTACCTACTTGCAGCGTGAGCTTGCAGCGAAAAGCGCGGGACATCTGCAGCTCTACGGTACCAAACGTGAGGATGAAAACTAAAATCGTGGATGGCATGGGTCCTCAGCCCCCCTCGAATAAAGGTAAACACAGCCGCACATGCAGTCAGCTTAAGCAAGGCTTTCGGTGGGAATAGGAATCGCCTTGTAAGTATGTCAATGACAGGGGTTTGGTTGCTGGAACGTGCAGCCTTGGGTGCGACAACTAAAGTTTAGATGCTCCAGACTCTTATATCCAAGTCGCAGAATCAGCTGAAAGAAGACCCTACTTTCCTGTTTACCATCCATAATGGACCCCTTCACTATTGCGACCGGGGTTGCGGGATTGCTCTCTCTAACTTCGGATATCGTACAGATATTGACAGACTATACTGGCGGGGTGAAATCAGCAGCAAGAGATGCGCGGTCAGTGCTGACGGAGGTCACCGCATTGAGCCATGTGCTCCAACAACTCATCGAATTCTTGCGAAAGGACGACACCAACTCCAAGTGTAGATTTCGTAACACTTCTGCATTGTGCTCCGTGATCGCCATATGCAGAAATCATATTGAGACTCTCTACCGGAAGGTTAAATTCCGAGGGAAACCGGAGAATGACTTACTCGGTCGGCTCAAATGGCCTTTTGAGAAGCAAGACTGCCAGGAAATTGTTGAAGTGCTCCACAGATGTTCCCAGACATTCACATTCTCACTCCAAATTGCGAATTGGTAATTCAGCTGAACAATCTGCCTTCAAAATAGTCTGTTTTGCTGATACCTGCCCTTAGTGAACTATTGTCCCAGACCTCGACCGAAGTAGTTGCAAGATTAGATGAGGAAAAGGAAAAACTCGATTCAATTACATCTATGTTTCCTACAATTCCCACCGAAATGAAGGACATGAGAAATACTTTGGTAGATATCAGAACCTTTGTATCTATTAAGCTCACCTCAGAACTGGAGAAAATTTCAATTTCGGTAGAGGGCCTAGAAAAAGGACTCCATGGTATGAACTATACCCTATGTGTGGGCTGTAATTTTGCTAAATATAATATATGGGTTAAGACGACCAACGGATGAAAATCCTCGACTGGCTCTCCCCACTTCAACCCCAGAAACGCCATCAGGACGTACAATCAATGCGGTTGAATAACACTGGAGGATGGTTGTTAAATGATAAGCGGTTCATGGCATGGTGCACAAGGGAGCAGGGGCTGGAACCTGAGGATCGTATGCTGTGCTGCTATGGCATGCCAGGTGCTGGCAAAACTATTATGTGGTGAGCATTGATATCCAGAGGCTGCTCAACTTGTGGATTGAAACTAATTTCCATATTATCCATCAGTTCGGCAGTGGTTGATTTCCTCCGAGGGGATATGCAACATCTCCAGAAAGGCTCGGTTGGGATTGCATGCTTCTACTGTGACTATAGAGATCAAACGACCCAACAGGGACCCCAAATAATTGGTAGCCTAGTGGTGCAGTTTCTTGCCGGGTTACTGGAAGTTCCAGTAAACATCGTCAAAACATTTATGGATGCGCAAAAAAACCACACCAAGTTGGAGCTCCGTCAAGGCCTCAGCATGCTCGAAAGCTTGGTGAAGACATATGATAACCCATTCCTATGTATTGACGCCATAGACGAATTAGAAATTGAAACCCAACAGGCTTTGCTACAAGCTATTCAAGAACTCTTGAGTTCTAGTGGTGGACAGAAAACGAGGGTACTCTTCACTGGACGGCCGCACATCAAGCCCCATATTCTCCAACATTTCTCGGGTTTAAGGGCAGCTACAGTTCTATCCACTGACAGAGAAATTGAGATTGTGGCCTCGGAGGATGACATTTCGTGCTTCTTGTCACACTACATCGAGACCAAAGACCCAATGCCGGACAAGTCGGCTATGAATGCAGAACTAAGGTGCAAAATTATAACAACGATCACAGAGAAGTCTGGCGGGATGTATGTAACCTCTGTGTCAATATATTCCGCTCACTTCCCACTGCTGATGCATATGACATTAGGTTCTTGCTTCCCGCGCTGCACATCCAGGCGATCCTTGAAGAGCCAACCATAGGTGACAGAGAAGATGCTCTACACAAGTTACCCGACAAGCTCCACGGAGCCTTCGAGAAAACCATCAGTAGAATTGGAAGCCAGCCCCAAACTAGAGCAGCACAGGGCATGATGGTGTTGACGTGGGTGTTTTTAGCCAAATGCCCCTTGAGCCTAGAGGAGCTTCAGCATGCTCTTGCTGTGAGAACAGAAGTTGAGGTACCCAAGGCTTTCGATGCGAAACGGTTATGTTCGAGAGACATTCTGCTTGGCTCCTGCCTTGGCTTGGTTATTGTAGACGATGAAACCTCCACAGTTCGTTTGGTACATTTTTCACTACAAGAATTTCTAGCGAGGCGAGCACAAGAGATCTCGGTAGGGCCCGGACATACATCAGTTGCCAAGATGTGTTTGAAGTATCTTCAATTCTATTGCTCGGAGTTGACCTGTCACCATACTTCAAGCTTTAGGGAGTGCAGGAGTCCAAGCTCCTGCTCATGTCAGAAAAAATATCCACTCTTGAAATACGCCGCCACCGAATGGGGCCACCATGCCAGGGAAGGTCATGACCCCTCCATCAATAGCCTTGCGCTTAATTGGTTGACTACAGCGGGAGGTCTCGACATGTGTGCTTTCAGATTATTGTGTCAGAGGGGGTGCAAAGAGCGCCTGAACTGTTTAAGTGAGCTGTATGCTGATGGCGTATACCGTTGCAATGCCACCATTTTGCACCACGCCGCTTATTTCGGTGAACCGGGAATATTTCACGAGCTATACAACCACTTGAGATGGAGTTCCAGTACCGTTGATCTAAATACAAAAGATAACCACGATTGGACCCCACTAACTTGGGCAGCTTCGCGGGGCCACACAGCGCTCGTGACCCTGCTCTCTAATTATGACGAGCTCGAACTTGACGCAGACCATCCGTGTGGTGCCCTTGGTAGAACTCCGCTCTCCTATGCGGCTATAATAGGCAACGTCGACATTGTGGCCCGCTTGTTAACACTAACACCACGAGTCAATCCAGACCACCGAGATCAGTCAGGATCGACACCCCTGTCACTCTCTGCTAAGAACGGGCATGCTGGAATAGTGCGGCTGCTTGTGGGGAACCCGGGGGTGGACCCTAACTCACAGGATTTACAGGGCGACACACCCCTCTCCCTCGCGATGCAGTTCGGCAGGATGGAAGTGGTTCAAGCTCTGCTCGAAGATGCCAGGCTTGATCCAAATCGAGAAATTCCTTGCCTGTCTCTAATACAGTCTCCCGAGCCCCATGGTCCGCACCAGGCTCAGCTCCCAGTACATGAGCCTCGACTCTACTCCAACTTACAGGAACCTGGTGGAAATAAACCTCTTGAGGTTGCTATTGAGGTATACGACAAAGGAATTGCTGATCTCCTGGTGGTTAGCTCGAATATTAATACTATGGGCGGAAAGACACTGCTTCATTGGGCTGTTGCCGAGGGTCGTGAGCGCCTCATCCAGCTTCTGATGCTGCACCCTCTCATTGACCCCAATGTGCGACAGAAAGATGGCATGACCCCGCTTGATATCGCCCTCCGCTGCAGGCGCACGAGCGTGTTACGATTGCTGCTACAGAACCATAGAGTTGACCCCAATCTATATTCACAAGACCAGTATGCACAAGTGGCTCTCTTTGCCGCTTCTGAGATTTTCCATATGGGGATGGTGGAGACTGCGAAAACCGCTCTCCACGTTGCTGTTTGTGAAAGTTTTGATACGGGGATGGTGGAGGTATTGCTACAATGCCCTCGAGTGGATCCGAACTTACAGCAAAAGGATGGAAAAACCCCTCTCCACCTTGCCATCTCTGAGGACTGTGATATGAGGATAGTAGAGGCCCTGATACAGTGCGCTCGAGTGGACCCGAACTTACCCCAAAAAGATGGAAAAACCCCTCTACACATAGCCATCCTTGGCAAGCAACTTTACGTAATACGGTTGCTACTGCAAAACCACCGAATTGATCCCAACCTACAAGACACGGCTGGGCGAGCGCCTCTTCATTCCACCGTCCTCGGCAAGGACACTAAAGTCATCCAATGGCTGCTGCAGGACCCTCGAGTGGACCCCAACCTACAAGACACGGATGGGCGAACGCCTCTTCATTCAGCCGCCTGGAGATGCTACCTTAAAGTAACGGAATGCCTGCTACGGGACCCCCGAGTGGACCCCAACCTACAAGACACGGATGGGCGAACGCCTCTTCATTGCACCGTCTTCAACAAGGACCCTGAAGTCATCCAATGCCTGCTGCAGGATCTTCGAGTGGACCCCAACTTACAAGACACGGATGGGCGAACGCCTCTTCATTCAGCCATCTGGAGAGGCTTCCTTAAAGTAACGGAATGCTTGCTACGGGACTCCCGAGTGGACCCCAACCTACGAGACACGGATGGTCGAACACCTCTTCATTACACCATATTCAACAAGGACCTTGAAGTCATCCAATGTCTGCTGCAGGACCCCCGGGTGGACCCCAACCTACAAGACACGGATGGTCGAACACCTCTTCATTACACCATATTCAACAAGGACCTTGAAGTCATCCAATGTCTGCTACAGGACCCCCGGGTGGACCCCAACCTACAAGACACGGATGGGCGAGCGCCTCTCCATATCGCCGTCTTCGAAAAGGATCCTAAAGTCACCCAATACCTGCTGCAGGACCCTCGAGTGGACTCCAACCTACAAGACACGGATGGGCGAACGCCTCTTCATTCAGCCGTCTGGAGAGGCTTCCTTAAAGTAACGGAATGCTTGCTACGGGACTCCCGAGTGGACCCCAACCTACAAGACACGGATGGTCGAACACCTCTTCATTACACCATATTCAACAAGGACCTTGAAGTCACCCAATGCCTGCTACAGGACCTCCGAGTGGACCCCAACCTACAAGACACGGATGGGCGAAGGCCTCTTCATTCCACCGTCTTCGACAAGGACCCTGAAGTCATCCAATGGCTGCTGCAGGACCCTCGGCTGGATCTTAACCTACGAAAAAAGAATGGGCGAACACCTCTTCATTTCGCCGTCTTCACAAAAGACCCTGAAGTAATCCAATGCCTGCTGCAGGACCCTCGAGTGGACCCCAACCTACAAGACACGAATGGACAATCGCCTCTTCATATCGCCGTCTTCACAAAAGACCCTGAAGTCATCCAATGCCTGCTGCAGGACCCTCGGTTGGATCTCAACCTACGAAACAAGAATGGGCGAACGCCTCTTCATATTGCCGTCTTCGAAAAGGACCCTGAAGTAATCCAATGCCTGCTGCAGAGCCCTCGGTTGGACCTCAACCTACGAAACAAGAATGGGCGAACGCCTCTTCATTCAGCCGTCTTCACAAAAGACCCTGAAGTCATCCAATGCCTGCTGCAGGACCCTCGGTTGGATCTCAACCTACAAGACACGGATGGTCGAGCGCCTCTTCATATCGCCGTCTTCACAAAACACCCTGAAGTAATCCAATGCCTGCTGCAGGACCCTCGGTTGGATCTCAACCCACAAAACAAGAATGGGCGAACACCTCTTCATTCAGCCGTCTTCATAAAAGACCCTGAAGTCATCCAATGCCTGCTGCAGGACCATCGAGTGGACCCCAACCTACAAGACACGGATGGGCGAACGCCTCTTCATTCGGCCGCCTTCCAAAAGGACCCTGAAGTCATCCAAAGCCTACTACGGGACCCCCGAGTGGACCCCAACGTAAAAAATTACGATGGGTTTCCACCACTAATGCTGGTAGTGCACAGATATAAAGGGGCTGACATCCACAAATTGATATCCAACTTACTGTCAGAACCCCGAATTTCATTGGAAGCCAAGGACAAATGTGGTCGTACAGCACTCTCGCTTGCGGCAGCTACTGCATTAGCATTCGAACTCGAGCCCCAGTCATTGGAGCCTTTCAACGAATCTCTTCCCTCAGCCTCAACTGGGAGCGTATCGAGAAGGGGATGCAGAGCTCTGGAGGACCGACAGACCTGTGTTTTGCAGGCTCTGCTTCGCAATGGGGCCGATCCTCACACACGAGATGATGAGGGGAGGTCACCCCTCGATTGGGCGATGTCTCTTGGAGATTTGAAGTCAACGAGTTGTATAGACCTGCTGCAGAAATATATGAGTGGAGAATTAACACCTACGGGGGTTGCAGGTCGGAAGCGGAAAATTGCTACTCCTTGGGGCGCCGAACCCTCTGGGAAACGGTTGGCGCTTAAAAGGGAATATCTAGGGCGGCAACTATCACATACTCTTGCATATGGGCATGGTCAAAACAACTAACAAAGTCCAAAAGGCACAGGGGTAAGGGCGCCTAGGAGAAGGGAGGGGGGTCATCTAATATTACGATGACCCAAAGGAAGCAATCAGATCTTTTCTTAGTTATTGACCTCTCCTTTCGATCAATTTTCACGTTAATACTAGAGTTAATATTGCTACTCCCTTTACGAATTTTACATACCCTTTCCCCATCACTGATATTCGTAGCAATCAACTCTCGGGGAGGGAGTTAGAATTCTATACATTCATTCGCATTTAGGGCGTTAATTGTAACATGATAAGAGATGCCGATCGAGGTAAAAAGAGGCGGAGGTCGAGTGTTTGCGTATCAAGACAAATGGTTTTTTTTTTTCCCCCACAATAGAAAATCTCAATATAGTCTGTAAAGACTACGCAAATCTTCATGAAGTCGGAGGATCGTGAGGATTGGCTGAATGGGCCAATTCTTGCCGGCGAACATCAACAACTTCTACAAGAGCGAGTGAAACAACTTCTACAAGAGCGAGTGAAACAACTTCTACAAGAGCGAGTGAGTCGAGCGTACAACCGTATAGAGAAGCCAATACCCCGATACTGTGTATTAAAGTGTGTGCGTGCGTAAGAAAGAGTTTCTATTCTTCTAATCCTAAGACATCTTGAAGAACATGACTATGCGTATAGAGTTGACCACGACCTCTCTGGGCGAGAATGGCCGTGAATAATTGATTGAGAAGTCAGATGATGCCCAAACTCCACAAAAACAGAGCGAATGAATAATCTATGCCCACTCTGCAGCTCAGAGGCTTCACCAAGAACAATAAAACGAATGACATGTGAAGATCCACTATAAAAGAGTGTCTTCAGGCACCGATCTGTTACAAGCGCAGAACCCTCAAGAACGATACGCAAAAAAACATAACAAATCATATAGACTAGATAGACATACCGGCGTAACCCGAGAACACCCTCCAACACGGTCCTGGATCGAGCAACACTACCAGAAAACAGAGGAAACCAAAGAAAACGGAACCCAGCTAATGTGGGTGAAGGGGCACCGGGGAGTAAAAGGGAATGAGGAGGCAGTTGTCGAGCAAAATCTGCCTCCCTGACATGTTCCACCTGCGTTTGGGAGCTGATATGGGGATTTGTTTTTCACCCGCGCTGTTTTACTGAGAGTTCTCTTGGGTATCTAGTTTGTTGCGTGGGCGGGCCAGATTAACTTGGCACCCCTTGAATCCTCCCGGGTTTCCCGGGGGCTCATCATGGACCCTCCACTGGGACCGCATATGAGTAATTAATATGTAAAAGAAATTTTTAAAAAAGCAGCACTGCCAGGACGGTTGATGAACCAGCCCGACATAGCTACACCGGCGGGCATCGGGCAAGCCTTCAAGCTGTACCAACCGAACGGAACTAGGACCGATAAGCCCTCCAAGGCCTCCCATACGTCACCATTGACGGAGGGCCCATGAAACAATGCTTGCACAAGATAGGCAGAGCAACGGACTAGAAGTGCAAGTGCGGAGAAACTCAGAACGGCGCCCACATGATGGTGTGCAAGGAGATCGGAGATAGAAAAGGACGGAAATGGGAGGCGATCTTGTCGGACCCGGAATGGTGTGCGGAGGTGGCGGTTTTCCTACAACGTCAAGGGGAGGAGCAGACAGGCGGGTGAAGAGAACGGACAAGGGACCAAACATGTACTTAAATTCGAGAAACGGCCGGGGGGTTACATCATCCAGCCGGGTCTCCACCCAGGGATGCGTTTCCTTTCCATATACTAGATAGTACCCATGCGAGCATTGAGTTGATAAAAAAAATTTTATAAAATGTAGAGATAACACTGCGTTACCCTGAATGTATAACCCGCCGTGTCACCTTTCTCAACTGCTCTATTCCTGTTATTGTGCACTCTGTTGGAATATACTCTCACGTGCATGGAACCAGGGTGATGGATCACGGGATATGTAGGCTGACCGATGGAGGCAATTGGGATATGAGACAGAACGTCCGAATGGAGGCAATTGGGAATCGAGCATTTGGGATAAAAGAGGCGGAATTTCCTATCGAATAAGAGAAAAAATAAGGCAGTAGAACCATAGCATTCATACTATAGCGATCTCTACATAGCTTTGACGAATACATCTTTACTTTTTCTCTCTCTCAAGATTCCTCCGGTCAATAACCTCGTAATTCTTACACACTCTAGCTGTTATATCATTCCACCTTTCATGTTTTCAATACGTTAGAGCTGCATCATACTGTTTTGATACACTGGCCAGCGGTGAGTTGGTAGTTTGTGGATGTATTTTAGAACTGCATCGAAGCTTGCTGTGAAAGCTTGGGCATATAATAGCCTCGTTTCTACGTCTATTGGGGTATTCAAATCTCCATTTCCACGACGTATAAACCGTACTTGTAGGGTTTCACAGTCTCCTCTAAGCAATTCTACCAGTGCATGGTATATACCCTTGCTATGTTAAAAAAAAAATGTCTTTCATATTGTGCGTTTTTATGCACAAGTTGGGGTTTTGCGCTCCAATCTTCATCTCCTCTATTCGCAAGCATTTACTCCGCACCTCCCTCTGAATCCACATACTAGTCCACTGGAGTCAACACAGAAACCTGCAAGGTATTATCAAAGTAAAATACCAGTAGAGAAAATAGAAAGCCGAGATTATCTCCTTCTAAAAGAGAATATAACAACCTCCAACGAGTCGGAAGAACTTGGCCTTGATGCTTTCCAAGGGGTGTGTGGCACTTCTAACATAGTTACAGTGCACTCCCATTATAAGAATACGGCCGGGGCCAGAGATGATATACGAATGTATGCTTATACTATGATCCTCCGCTAGGGTTTTTTTGCCTTTCAATGGCCCTTCCAACTATATTCCGATTGGACTGTAGAGAATATGGAAGGAGTGTTAAGCGAATGGGTGAATTTATGCCTTAATTTGTCATGAGGGTGTGCTCATAACGGACGTTTGCTGTAACGCATGCTAGCCCTCATGAACCCCTAGCAACTGTGATATTACCTTTCCTCTAAGTTCATGTGTGCAAGGAGGGCATATTGGTACAACACCGGGTTGGGTTGGATGTCCACCTTGCTGGACTCGGGCTCGGCAAAACTATATATGCTGTGGGTATAATTTACCGCGAGTGCAACTCCGCGGATCTAAGTATTCCCGCCGCGAACCATCTACCTTGTCGGGTTGCTGACCTTAAAATGCATGTGATTGGAAGTCGAGACATGCGCATGCATATGCATGTAGCTAGTGATGATCTCCATGGTGGAGGACACGGTTGCCTGGCAGATAAAAAAAAAATCATGATCACGGGCAAGACACCGCCCGATTTCCATACATATGTCGATCACTAAATATTCGAAGCTGGATGGGGAATTGTGTGGGTCGCGTGTTTTAACGGGATGGTTCCCCTGATACGAAAGCGGCCACGGTTTCGGACACTATTGACCCAGGGGAATTGCAGGTTAACAAAGCTACAATGCACCGTACATAGTACTTGAAAACCGCCATCAAAGTATCGGTTGATATCCTCCTTTTGCTCCAATCCAATCTTTTGACAGGTGACCTGACCGCAGTCGCCGATTATTTGACATGATCAGCCCCTTAATTGTGCTGAGTTGATCAGTGGTGCAGCGAAACAAGCAAGTATTTAGCTTCAGGAACGTGCACATGCTCCTCCAGCTTGTGAAACAAAACTATTGGCTAGTATCTTCCTTATAACAAATTTTCTGCTTCAACCTCGTCTAGTTGAATTCTTCTTCCGCATTCATTGCCGAACAAGCGCCCCTGTGGAGGCGCGCAAGGTTTCACACCGCCTGGGTTGCCAGTTTAACTAACCTTATGTACGCAGGCTGTGTATCTTTCTTTGGGAAATGATATTTGTAATCCAATGACATTCTACATTAACAGCCCAAATAGCCACAAATTGAAACGAAACGAAACGAACATGAGGAGAAGAGGGGGGATATGTACACATTCGTACAGTACTGACATGTGTGTAAAGAGAGATTTAGGTCAATTCAGTGGCCATGAGTACCCGGCCGTGTACATTTATAATCATACTGTATATGCGGAAAATTAAGGGGTACATACATGCCTACTGCGGGTCCACGGATAGTGAATGTCATTCATGGGTACTACCGGTGTATGCACCATGAGAATCACAGGTCTAGGGGTAGGTCGATGTCGGAGGAGGAAGTATACGCAGACCCGGATATCGATGCCATGTGCTTCGCATATCTAATAAGGTTTTGACTCTAATTCCAAAGTAGATCAGATGACTGCATATAGTAATCACCCTCCTTTAATATATACCGGTAGTACATACATATTTGCTTCCTTATACATGGCTTGCACACACATTTAAGAATGTACACCGCATTCAGGGACTCCGTAGCAGTACTACATAGAATTCTAGATATTGCTACAGCCATTTTCCTTGCAGGTCTCTGTAACCAAATAGATTTCCGGTGTCTATCCTTAATCAACCGAAAATTAAAGTGTCTGGCTTAAAATTTGATTTTCTGTAACTAAGTATCCGTCGATGTACGATACATACATACTGTACATACTTGAGAGCCCTTTATTCACCATGCAACGGCTATCTAAGGTGCAAATCTATCCCTTCACCCTTGTGGTCATGTAACAAAGTTTAGACACAACATACGCTTTGACGCAGCTGCGGTGGGACCCCAGATCAAATATCACTAATGTGCTATAACTACCGGATATGTACATAAAAACCCCCGGAAGTGCATATGAACTCTACTCGCCTAGAGTTGAGTACATGTACATGCATGCATGGCTTGACAGTGACACGAAGAGCCACCTGCTGCGGGGATTTTCATAGTAATTCGGTGATCATGACCCCGAGTTAACGGTGAAGCACGCTTACACAACTTGAAGAGAGTATTCAGCGTGAAACAATGCAATTTGTGTATATATCATCCACACATGTTCTGAGAGACAATCCGCAGAAATAGAAATCATAAGCTCGTAATTACAGTACTCCCGCTTATGTATGAACTGTAGATCAGAAAGTATCATGATCAAAGGAGAAACGTAGCCAAGCACACAAAAACTACTTACGCCCTACCGCCAAAATCGCCATGAAACAAAAAACGAGAAAAGGGATAGAAAACAAACTCCCAGGATCAATGCCAAAACCCGCACAGCATTCAATGATATACCAACCTCTAGCTCAACCCCCTATTCCCCTTCACACTTCCCAACTGGAATCTCTTCACCCACCTTCGGCTTCCTTCCATAGACAAACCATCCATGGCAATAATACTTGCCCCTATCGTGCGCTTCCCTCACCGAATCGCACAACTTCTTGATCTGCTCCACAGACCACCCTTCCCTGGTTAACAACAACGTCGCAAAGGGAGCCAAACTCTCCAGTGTCCCTATCCTTCCCCACTTGCCTAACTCCTTGAGATGCTTATCCTTAGGCCATGGACCAAGTGGCCAAATTGCGGTTCGCTCAACCACATCAACAAACCCAGCCTTGATCAGTCTGTCTCTAATTCCACGAGCGACAATGAGCGGTCGCCCTGCACGCGCAGCGGCTCCCATAACATGGTGGAAAAAAGTCCCGATGGGATGCTCAGGACATTCACCCAGGAGCATTGTCCCGTCGCTGGTGAAAACCTCGCAGCCATAGTCCTGGAATTCAACATATCCGCCAGGAGCAGCTTTCCTACCGACGTTTAATATTAGTACCAGGTACTCAAGTTGTGAGTGGGGGCAAACACGCACTTGTAGGCCTGCGCGAGGATGGAATCCCAGTCCTGAAAAGCACCAGAGAGGGAGCGCATATGGATGTAATCGAAAAAATTATCTGCGTGTGTCCAATTCTCTTCCATGTCGTCGATCTCAAATTTCAAGTTCGGTGGGACCCTAAGAAAAGAAAATTTATATTAGACATATTTTATGTACTCCAATTGATTCCGCCACATGGAGCATGAACTTACCATGATGGTTGAATTGGACTAACATCCGTTCCAATAACTTCTGCCTGTGGGTTTTCGCTATTATCCTTACATTAGTATTCAGGCACAATGATTAAACGAGAGCAACTCACTCCGCGAAATCAATGGCCCAGATACCTGTTCCTGTACCGACGTCAAGAACTCTGTGGGGGTTATCCAAAGGTGCGGTCCCTAGCTTCCCTCCTAAAAGTGTGAGGAAAATGTGATGGTAGAGATCTAATCGCTCTTGCTCGCTGTCGTCATTCGGCATAAAGTAGTCGGCGCGGTGGAAGCGGTCCGCGTGATATCGTCGGCCATTGGCATACGTGAAACAGAAAACGCTGGAGCTCAATGAAGTTGTAGAACTCCCGTTATCACTATGGGGAGTGTTAGTTATTATTTCCGATATCTGATCACGATTACAAAATTGCGGGTACCACTTACGAGCGGTATGAAGACTCAGCCGGTTCATCCTACAAAGGATCAGTGATCAGTAAGTTTCAGTGCTCTAAGCAGCCTTAAGAGAGTTGACTTACATCACTTTCTACTACTGTCCCTTGACCATAGGTCATTGGGACCACTTCCGTCTGGATGAATTCTGGCCCTGTTTCCTTTGGCGACTCGGGACTCTTCGCCGCTGCTGGTGAACTTGGCGAACTGGCACTTGGTTTTGCACCCGGCGAATTTGTACCTGCTGGTGGCTCCATTGTACTATCAATAGTTAGGGTGATTCCAAGTTTCGCGACGGGACAATGGCTACGACCCAAAAATTAATTTTCTGAGTTCCTCCAGGGTGGTATTATAGAGTCGGGAGCCAGGGCTTCATTTAACCTAGCAGCCTTACTAGTCTGCCGCGTTGGCTCATACCTAACCCCCCGTCCCGTACAGCATACATAGGTGGGTCTGTGCTGCACGGGCCAATATGTTCAAGCAGAATAAGGTTAACTTTAGGCATGGCAAGACACCCCACGCCCCTACGGGTTGTCGACACCTCGTTTTTGGGGGACCATTAGCGTCCCATAATCCATGAGAGACCATATCCCCCCAAAACATGTTCGGAACCACAGGTGAGCTGTCTTGCGTTAAGGGTGGTTAGATTGGGGGGATAGCTTGGGTTGGCTCTATAAGCTGGTGGATAAGGTGGGATGGGGTGATCTCAAGATACTGCCCATTCGGGGTCCTTGGTACTGTATGTACAGGTGTATTTTTTCGTCGGTCTGCATTAGCCTGGTCAGTATACAGCTAGGGGCTTCCTACCTATGTTCTGTACCGTAGCCTGGAGAGGTTATGCTACTCCGGATGTTGTACGATCAGGAGCGCCAATAACAAGGGTTCAGGTCAGACATCAGACGGGAATTGCGTTAGTACCAAGCATACAAAAGTCTCCACGATTTTTGAATGAGGATCCGATCGGCAAAGACTGAGTGAGCTACATACAGTGGTGGGGGAAAGTTATGGCGCACCCCTATTTATGCATCACTCACACTGCTGTATGTCTCACTAGAAATATGGGGCACTTGGGCTAGCGCTGCATATTCTGCAACTTGGTGCGCCATAACTTTACCCCACGCATTGTACATACCTGCCGGTAGAATTCCTGACCGTATAGTTCCGAGACTGGGAGTCTGAAGAAAAGTGTGTAATTGAGAATAGTCCTATATACTGAGTGCCACATGACCAGTAAATAGCCTTCATTCGAGAAAGAATGGGTGTACTGGTGGTACACCACCAGATATGGAAAACCACCGCATGCGGTGTAAACTTCAGCGGTACTTAGGAGAATCGTGTGGTGTGATCATGAGGTTGCCGAAAGCTTAGTACGGGAGCTATCAACATGCGGGACAGGGAACGAACCGAACCCTTTTTTCCCGTGCATGGTCGAACTATATCATATTGATTGTTTTCCGCTTAGATTATCATCGCATCCATAAATTGCGAGACTGGCATTGGGCTGTATCTAGACTTCCGATCCCGCCGCTAGCGCGACGCCTTGCTGGCCGACAAGCGCGTTGGAATAACACTCAAATCGACATGGCCACGTCATCGCGCAGGACTACCAAGATCCCCGCTGTGGAAGAGATTTTGAGGGAGATACGGTCATAGGTATGAGTCTGCCCCGCTTTCGCGAACCCCTGGAAAATCCTCGTTGCCGTCACAACGGTGAATCATTTTGTGACAGAAGTAGTTTGACGATGCAGAGCATCGACCAGCTGCAGTAGTTATGCATGTACGTGATCTGGGCGTCGCCGCCGCGCGGCTGCCGATATCCGCCAAACTATGAATGCTCAACCTGACATGTAATATTCAGTTGAGTCTGGCGCCACATACGCCAGCATGTTACAACTGCCATTCTTGCTGTACCACATACATACTTACATACAGTACACATGAGGCAGTATGATCATGAGACTGCTTATGGATATCGCTACCACAAGAAAAATCGAAATCCTAGCCCATCGTAGTTGACCCTCAATCGAGAAAACAAGCACTGGTGAAGGTATCCTTGTCCTATAAAAAACGGAAATTATCTACAATGCCACTCATCTGCCAAGAGAATGTTTACAATACCTTGGAATTCTGAAAGTTACGTACATAACAACAGGAGAACAGCGACCGGCAGAAGAACAGTGACAAAATATACAAAATAAAAATATTAGCGACAAATAATAGTGACAAGATCTAGTGGTGAGGACGCCGACACGTGCGTATATTATGCCCAGCTTCTCCACATGTACTACAGATAGCATTACGGATTCTTCCTTCACCAGGACGTAGTCTTTGCTTTCGTGGTCTTGCTTTCTGAATGCGGGTACTTGGGGCTGTTTTTTTTCTTTTTTCTTTGTTATATATTCGGTACATATGCGGTCCCCTTGTGGGGTCTCCCGGAATCACGTTAAACTAGCCTACCCACGCTAGTATGTAGATAGGACAATGGAAGAGAAATTCAAACGCTGCGGACTTTCTGCTGCTTAGGAAACCTCCTTATGGAACTGAACAGGGCTTAGGAAATCTCTTGTAATTGGGGCTGTGCTTTGATCCGCCTCCTGAATATCTAGGTCTGCCGAGCTAACCAGTGGTAGATTTTGTGCATACATCTCTAGATATATAGTCCGATACAGGTGGATTGGCATGAAGTCGGTGGGCGCTCGGTGGGTTGCATAGATAGCTGCAATGGCATGACGCGAGGGGAATCCTCATCTTGAAAGTTGCGGCATCCACAAGTCCGATTCTGTAAGTGAACTAGCTATGTTGCTCCACTGGTTTCTCTAATGCGGCCCTCATCAGGAGAATGCAGCTGTGGAATATGTTGATGTGCATTACATATTGCTCGTTGGAGGAGTTTTGGCCATGTGGAGTAAGAGGTTGCAAAGGTGGGAGCGCTGTTGCCGCTTGATGTCTTTTAAATCGAGTGGCCATAAGCCAAATAACTAGAGTCCAACATGTTAAGCAACGGAAGTTCTCGATCCTCTAAAACCACACTATTCGAGGACTCCACAATATTGGAGGTGTCATGTGCAAAACGCGGTCCTGGCAAATGTGCATATGCCCATAGTGATGGACCAATCCCCCGTAGATATTGTTCTGCATCCTCCATCATTGCAGACTGTAACGTGACCGACGGTAAAGACAGGGTTTCCGCTCAGCTGAGACATACTAGCCGTTTTTGGTATTCCCGCGGTGTCATGCAAGCACAGCGTACAGAGGTCATTCTGCCGGCATTGACATCTATGGAAACGACTACGCTCTACAACGTGGGCACTCTAACGTCCCGCCAAAATCAACCTAACACCTTTACCCCCTCCTGCCAAGATGACCCCCTCTCCCTAACCCCCCACATGGGCTCAATATCAAGCAGGTGGGGCTATGAGCCTTTATCAAGCACCTATACTCACGCGAAAACAGCTTTGGCGGCAAAAGTCAAAATTGGGATGCCTTCAACCACAGGCACTAACCTGCAGAAAATTAGGAATTCCGAAAGCGGTCATTGTATGTATGTATTGAACCCTGCTGATTTATGCTACCCTGAACCGCCCCCTCATGTCGTTGCAAGAGCCGCCTCTAGAGCATCCTTATTAACTCCGGCAAGGTCTCCACTATCTCTAGGCTTCCTTATATCCTAGATTTCTGCCGTTAAACGATGCACATGTGAATATATGGAGTGCAAATTCATGCATTCCATGCACATCCGGGCAGTCGTGTGACAGATATATAGTTTGCGCAGGCCTGCATATCCTTACAACCTCCTAACATGGCAGATATGCATGACTTTGCACGCAATACATATATATACAACGAACTGTCCGAACATGTGAGATATGCATGACTTCGCACTCAATATATACATATATATACAGAACCGCCCAAACATGCAAGATATGTGTGAATTTGCGCTCCACGAAGACCCGGCTGGATTGTCCAACCCCTGGGCCATGCCGACCCGCTATCTAAAGAGCGCTACATACAAAGACC
>Ga0307511_10000588_pt1 | contig 38856 bp, 46 predicted proteins | sample 13_EM_MG_FD_200266 | JGI IMG/M metagenome (GOLD analysis project Ga0307511, IMG submission 200266) | Populus trichocarpa ectomycorrhiza microbial communities from riparian zone in the Pacific Northwest, United States - 13_EM | ecosystem: Host-associated > Plants > Roots > Unclassified | place... | reverse complement strand
AACCTTTAGCTCTCTGAGGTCGCCTCCGGTGTAACCTACCTCCACGAGCTCAGGATCGTTCACGGGGATCTCAAGGGGGTAAGCCCAGCGTTCTTAGATCTCGGTCATCTCATTCAAATCCGAAGTAGGCAAACATCCTTGTCGACAACAGAGGTACCGCTCGTGTTGCGGATTTTGGCCTCCTGACTGTGGTTGATCTGAGCACGATTTTCTTGTCCGAAACTGATGTTTCCTCCGGGGGGACATTTTGTTGGATGAGCCCGGAGTTGTTGGACCCGCTGCGCTTCGGTTCCAGCGGTCGTTCAACCCGCGAGTCAGACTGTTATGCCCTTGGAATGGTGGTTTACGAGGTGAGCCGGTTGCACTTATCGTTATGGACCCTCATTTACCCTTCTCAGGTTCTGACCGGCCTCCGACCATTCTACCACCTGTGGGCCTACCTACCCGTGCCCGCTGTATTGAGGGGCGAGCGTCCGGAGAAACCTCTAGACGCCGAATCCCTAGGCTTCTCATGCGCACTTTGGGAGCTGGTTCAGTCATGTTGGAGCGAGTTGAGTTCAACTCGACCAACCGCCCAACAGCTACTTGACCATCTTGCCGCCGCCTCTCTTGATTGGGTCCCCCCCGCAGTTTACCCCGCCATCAGGATCGATACCTCCGACATCACCGACTCAGATTCACACGGTTCTTCGAGATCATCGTGCAATTCCTCCTCCTGTCTACTCAAGTAAATCACTATGTTGTGCTCCTTTTCGTTACTGTGGATGGTTGTGTATTAAGCGACGAAAGAATTAACACTACGATGAATGGCGTGTACGTATACGAAGTATCTACTATTTCTCCAGGTTCTTTAGCAGTTGTTTCAATTGAGCGTTGTCCGCGAGGCTAACGTTGGGGAAGGATCCCTTGGCACTCTCCACGAGGAAACTGCCCAACATCCCAGCTGACACTCCCATACCGGTGTTTGTGACCAAAGGGCCTAGGGTGGTATCTAGGAATCGGCCGATACCACTCTGTTGGTTCTGCCGCTGGCCAGTGTGTGAAGGGAAGAAGTAGCCTGGGCGGGCGATCAATAATCTGGTCGTGGGGGTGTCTAAAGCTTTCGCCAATTCCGTCTCAGCGCGACCCTGTGAGCGACATCTACCGTTAGACCACGAATAACCGATATCTCGGGACGACACGGACCTTTCCTCGTGCCCACATAAACATGGATTTCTGGGAAGGGTCAGCGCCCCCTCCGCTAACATACACAAAGTTGAATGGTTTCTCCGCGCTTCCGACACCCGCTTTCTTGAGAGCCTCAACAGCTGCCAGAGGGAATTCGACGTGGATCTTCATATACTCTTCCTCCGAGAGACCCTTGACGGACTTTCCGAGTGCCCAGACGCAACCGTCGTGGTCTGCGATCTGCGAGATAACATCCTCAGGGTATTGCGCGAAGTCCTTTACAATGACCGTCTTGGACTTTTCGCTGGCGTTTGACGGAAGGCTCGCCCATGAGGGGATCTCGCGTCGGAGGAGGAGAGTGATGTAGGAGACGGATGGGTCGGCCAGGGCAGCAAGGTATGCGGCAAATCCGGCTAGGAAACACGAGTACAATGTCAGTTGTGCAATTGGGAGGCTCTGATAAGGAAGACCGAAGGCACCTGTTCCAGTGGCACCGGTGATGATCAGCTTCGACATGTTGTGAAGAGTCGGTGGATGGGGGATGTGGGAGTGGCGTGCTATCTGTCAGTCACTACCAGCGGATTTATATACCGCCTCTGTGCAGCCATGCCGAGAGGGTGAGGAGGCATGAGCGGCCAATCGAAGCCGTTGAGACACGCCAGCTCTATTACAACAGTCGGGAGTTGGTGTGGGTCACCTGTCAAGGCGTCAAATGTGGGTCATCGCCCCGCCAAGTCACTCCCGGATTCCCGCTGGTCGGCAAAACGATAGTTTCCTGTCAAACGCAGACCCAATGGATTTCGGAATCTGGATCTGGCAGTGGCTTGACCACTCGGCGGGGGACCCACCAACTTCGACCGCATCAAACTCCATCCCGAAGACAAACATAGTTACGACCGAAATCGTATGAATAAGGCGGAAAGAGACTAGCACACCACACAACGAGTAGCGTAGGGTTCCGCGTCCGCACGGCCACCGAAGACGAGCAGATAAAGAGGGCGAGAGTGATAAACGGGACGGAAGTTCTGACTTACTCCAAGTCGGCGGATCAGAAAATTACAACCTCCGAGTTAGCTTTCACCCTCCCTCAAATGTCCTAACCACATCTCAGTCACTAAACCAAAGTCAGTAGCCGCGCGCAGCGTTTGATTTTCAGTGGCATTGCAACATTTCGTGGCCAGTGGCCCTTGCACTTGGGTTGTACTTATCGTGCGTTTCGGCATACGGCCACGAACTGGGAACCATTACGGATGGCTGGTCTGAGGGGGGCAAGAAAGGCAGCATAGTCAATAATTCACGTATCAAAACATGGACGATTTGTACGTCTCAAAACATATGGGATCTGTATGACGAAAACACTATCGAAGGGTAAGTCAAACTGCGGTTAAAAACACGGTGGATGGAAAGGGAAAAGGGTACTCATGTAACAAAGGAAAGTTTCGTACGTACTTTGGCAAAGCAAAGAAAACGGTACTGGGGTACTATGCGATCAATGAGTGTGGTATATACGTGGTCGATGGGAGCATGTGAGACGTGGGTGGGTTGCGTGGAGCGGGGGAGTAGGGAGTATTGCAGGAAAACAAACGTCGGCAGAGCGAAAAGTCGTGCCGTATAAAAGAGCACTAAAAATGACGGAAGAGTTCAAATGGATAGCAGCAAGATTTAAAGGAAAGCAAGATCGGAAGCATGAGAAGACATTAGGATAAAGGGAAGGGAAGATGTCCAAATCAGTGGAACGGCATCCGGTAGTCCATTGCTAAAGCGTCATGCGCTTCGGATGGAGGCCGAACGATGACCGAAGGCAGAACCTCGTGTTTCCTGAGGGTGGCCCGTTGCTTGCTCGTCTCGCTCCTAGCAAGCTTCAAGGGCTTTAATCCCTTATGGTTGGAAGCGGCTCCAGAGACCAGCCTGATGGCATGAACGTTTTCATTTTCGTCTTTTCCAGCAACCACACCATTAGCCAGAGCTCTCGACTCGGTAACATTCTTTTGCTTCTTCTTGAGATCCAGAGGACGGGTGAAGCTGTCTTCCGCTACAACGCCCGACTCAGGTCGGGCGGAACGGTTGACATCCCGGTCCTGCAAAAGAGACAAAGGACGGAGTCCTCCACCAGGGGAGGCCATCAAAACGTCCTTGCCGTTACCGAGGAGTGCTGCGATGGCTGTGGTATTGGTCGTAGACGAAGCGTTTTCGTTCTTGCTGGTCTTGCGCTTGTTCCTGGTCGTCAAAGGTTTCACCGCTCGCGATGAAATTTCGGCCAGGCGCTTTACAGGAGAGAGAGATTTGCGGGTCGCTTTTTCGTTAGTGGCATTAGAGGGGGGCACGGCGTTCTCGTCGGATTTGATGTATACAATGCTTGAGCGACGGTCGGATTTTGTCGTCTTCGGCTTGGGCACAGGGGGAGCGGGGGAACGTGACACTGGTTTGTGGGATTCATGGGGGGTACTGTGAGCCAATGGTCCAGAGGCGTCGAAGTCCAACGAGATGTCCTCGTCAATCCCGAAAAGACTGAGTTTGAACTCGTTATCCAACGCATTGATAAGGGTCGCCATTGATGAGCGAGCAGTAGCAGGATCTTGGACGCGGAAGGGAGAGGAAGGACGGGAGACCTCATCCACTTCACGAACGACCTCCAGAGTGGCTTCAGGACGTTGTTCGCCGACCACGGTGTTTCTCCTTTCCTCCTGAACAGGAACTTCCAGTCCGTTAACTTCCGTCCTCCAGGTAGAAAGGCCATGGATGCCATCCGTCCCAAGGCTGAGGCTCGGTAAACTGAAGTGGTGTCTCTTGTGACCGGATTTCCTAGACTTCTGACCGACCTTCTTGCCGTTGGTTGCAGGGGTGGAATGGAATTCCGGAGACGAGAACTCCCCAGGCAATCCACCAAGCTCTTGAGGGAGGCCAGCAACGAAATCATCGTAAGTCTTGCCGGTCATGCTTCCACCGGGGCGGGAGGCACTCGAAAACCTCCACTCGTCAGAAATCTTCACATCCTGTCCAATCCTCAGTCCGGGAACAAGGTTAGGGAGTATACCGGCCGACAGAACGTCGATCTCAGTCATGGAGAGGCCAGAAGAGTAGGATCGCTTGTGAGCCATTGCGCGAGCGGCCTTGACGGAGGGTGGAGTAGGAGGGAGGGGGAATGCGGGAGGTGGACTGATGACGTTCCTGGACCTGGAGGTGGAAATAGAGGATGTGGACCTAGTACGGCAATGGGAGCGTCCCTCGGTGCGTTCGTAGATGGCGACGCCACTTGCAAAGCCAGTAGCCTCCATCTCCTCAGGAGTGACAGCGAACGACTTCCTTTCATCAGGCGATGGGGGGACGACCATGGTCATGGCGAGAGTGGAATAGTGCTTCTGAGCGACCATGACACGGGCGGTGTGCAGTGCTGTCTCGTCGCTGACAGAGTAATAGGAAGAAGCCTTCGACTTCTTTCGTCCCAGCTCTTCCGAGTTCTCAGACACAGGGGTTGGAGGGACTGAGTTCGGGGCGCTCTGGAGAGGGAGTGGGGGAGTGAGCTCTCCGTCGACCGTCTTGACGACAACGTTCTCCAGGGGAAGAACGGACAGCTTTGGCTTGGCATTGAGCATCTCAAAGGCGCGACCGATCTTGCCCTTGCCATCGATGGCGTCACCGTTAGAGACCCAAATGTCACCACTGCGGCGGCCTTCGACAACAGTAACGCTCCCGCTCCTCTTGTACTCGTGGGACCAAGGACGGACAATGGTAGGGGAGGAAGTGCGAGCGAGCTCCGGCATTGGTTGAGCAGTCGACTCGAAGAGTCCGGAAGGAACGAGGAGAGACCAGTTGAATAGAACGCTCAGGGCCAAGAACGGAGAGGGAAGAGTTATGGCAAGGATCATCAAAACGGAAGCGGGGATGGGAGCGGTGCCTGTGAGATGAATCGAGACAAAGTACGGAAGACTGAGAGCCTACGGAAGAGATCAGAACTGATTATCTGACACAGGGCGTGAACAAAACTTACACATGGAAGCAAAACGCTGATGAACCAGATCATGACACGGGGGATGTTGGTATCCAGGTCACCCTCCGGAACAGCCTCCAAACCAGCCTGTTTCTCAGCGAGGGAAACATCCGAGAACCCGTATCCGCCCAACACCTGGGTAGAGTTGATGGCGGGGGTCTGTGGGCGAGATGGAATGGTAGGACGGAGGAGTTCCGCGTGGAAATCGACGGTGGACTGAGGGAACATGCCAGGCGTATTGGGACGAGAGGGGGGCCGGTTTGCGGGAAATGACCAGGCAGTGACGGTGCTGGGAGCAACCGAGGGTTCAGTCAACCACGAAGCTTGGGAACCATTGCGAATTCGGGGGTCGTTACCAACAGTTCGGCGGAAAGGATCGGGATCGTCGCACACACCCGCGGAGGTGGGGGACGCAGGCCTGTAGGGTGCTGGGAGAGGAGGAACGGGAGGAACTGGTGAGATCCTCCCTGGAGTCTCAGAATTGAACCAGAAGGCCGATTTAGGGTGAGTGGATCCATGGTGGAGGTTACTGGAACCGTTGGACGACTTGCGAGCGTGGGTCTGGTGGGTGGAGAAGGAGAACGCAGAGACGGAACCGCAGTGGGAGCTGCCAGCGTCTGAGGTAATCCAAGAAGAACCATCCTTCAAGGCATCGATATCCTCCTGGGCGAACGAGCGGTGCTTCTCATTGGCCTGGCGCATGGGTGGCCACGAGTCGTCGAGCTCACCAGGGGACGTGAGATTGCGTCGGATGGTCACGAGAGTGCCGACGAGGGCGGCGAGGACAACGACACCGAGGAAGGTGAGAGAAGAAGAGTAGGCAATCATTCCGACGAAGCTTGGAAGGTTGGCACTAGCAAGAGCACCTATACAGAGTGTAAGGGTTGGAGACATGAAAGACAAACGAGCCTACTTACCAGCGACGGTAGTTGAAGTGAAGATGAGGAGAGCTCCAGGTCCCCAAATGAGCCAGTGGGATTTACCGAAGTCGACTGGCCGGGCGAGGCGGACATGAAGGAGGGACATGGCAATAATGACGAGGATGCATGTGGCCCTAATGGTGCTGGCGAACCAAAGTCTGACGGTTGCAAGGGGGTCCAGCCCGGCAGCATAGTTGGCAGGACCACCAAGGGACTCGGCGATGACTTGCCAAACGAAGACGACGAGAGCAAGAACATCGCAACCCGCAATCCAGAGGTGGGCCTTGTCAGCTGGCACTAACTTCCTGAAGTTCGGAAGGCCAAACTCAGCCTACGCACCTCGTCAGCAACCGTACCAGGGGGATAAATGGATGAGGGAAAACGTACTGGTGCCACCCGCCTGCTCAAGGGATGAGGGGGAAGGATTGGAATGACAATACGAAGGATGACGAATACTGAGCAAGTAAATGACAGGAAGGCAAGAATGAGGGTAGGTACAAGCGGAATCATTTCGAGTTGCGTCGAAGAGAGCGTAGGGAATGTCGTATGGCGTTTTTTCGGTGAAGGTCGAGGGGAAATATCCTGCAGAAGCAAGGATAGTTGTCGAGTGGTAGGGGGAGAGCCTTAGGAACAAGAAAACGCGTAGAAAAACTTGTCGAGCGTGGAGAACCAGGAAAGAACGGAGAGGGAGAGCGCGCTAGGTTTTTGAACTTGAAAGTTCAACCTGGAACAAACTCCCAGCAAACAACTTTCGGACCCACACCCACACAGATTGTGGACACACGTACACCGTCGCCTGCGTTTCATCACCGTTGCCTGGTTTCCATATGCATGCGAATCAGCAAAGGTTGACAGGTGTCGTCAGTCAAAATTAAGGGCGAGAACAAGTCAGGCACTCGGTCGCGGACAGAGCGGTATCCAGAAACAATGACGATACAGAGGTTGGTTGTCCAGTTAAATCCGCATGGCTTGCAGAGGTGTCGAGCCATGTGGGGTAATTCCCTGACGGCCTTCTCTCGCGGTTTGCATCCCTGCGTCGACGACTTGAGTGAGTGGAGGCAACGAGCAGTTCGATCAACTTCGGGAGGCAAATTGCTCAGATCACCGAATTGAAAGCCATCAAGAGCGGACGGATTATATTTCTATGTAGCAATATCTGCTACACAATTACGCAGAAAGCACGAGTAAGTAAGCAGGTACAAGAGCCCTCCAGTTATCCTAACAGATCCGCGTGGTCCGACGCCGACAGGGCAAGCTACACCACACGAAAGAATTATTAACGACCGTACAATCGCATCCACGAGAATACTCACCACAAACTCGTCATCCAGATACTTCGACACCGCAATCTGGTCTCCCAAACCCTTTCTTCTCCTCGTCTTCAACACTAAATCTCTCGCAAGTGCCTGTCCACTAGCAGGCTCCAGGGGTCTCAGCTTCACGCTCTTATCCGTCGGATCCCCCGGAACGATCGACCAGTGATCAAATATTTGTTGACAGAAGGCTTGACCCTGGGTTGCTGTCCGGAGGTCTGTTTCAAACCCGTTCGCGTCGATGACGGGGATAAGCGCTTTGACCGTGTACAGTGGCGAGCCGGCCTTAGGTATGTCCTGAGTGACGTGTCCCCTTCGTCGCGCTAGAACCGTGTACACGGCAGAAATGCAGTCCGCTGGTGCTTGCACCTCAACGTAATAGATCGGCTCCATCAACCGGGGTGTAGCCTGGAGTTCAATCCCCCTATGAGGGCCAAACGCTAACCACGGAGAAGAAACGCACCATGAGGAAAGAAGAGTAACAGACCCTGCGGGCCGTTGGGACAATCTGTCCACCCCCTCGGTAAATCGGTTCGGCTGCAAGACTTGCATCCAGTATCCTGAATTTAACATTGCGCATCGCTGAGAGACCAAATCCGTAAGCCCAAGCAAGGGTAGCAGGACAAGGATGAGAGTACGCACGTTCATCGCACAAAGGGCCTTCCCTTGCCCCCCACTGGAAGCCCTGCCGGATGTGCTCCTTGACAGAAACCAACATCTTCTTGTCAACCTGGCTCGGCAGCGTATCATCCAACAAGATGTTCGATCCGCTCTCGTCTGGTCCAAAGGCCCATATCGACCGTGACGCAAGGAGGTCCCACTGGTATTTCTGCTGGAAGAATGTCCCTCGCTCTTTAGGAGTCATCCTCATCGTCACCCGACCTGTCTCCATATCTTCCGCGATCCCTCGCTCTAGAGGCTCGGAGATCATCGTTAGTCGGTTTCTACAGAATGTGATTAGCAACATCAACTTTTAATAACTCGTGCGTAGAGGGGGAAGCGCGTCCGTACTTTTTGTTTGGCGTATCAGCGTAGCACTTCAATGCACTCGTCTCCAATACCGTCTCACAGAACTTTGTGACTGGATCCGAAACCTTGATCTCGATCTCGGCAAACAACCTCCTCAGATCATGCAGTACACAGTCCAAATACAACTCTCCCGTGCCAATTAACACATGTTCGCCGCTCTCCTCAACCTTGGTCGCAGCCAAGGGGTAAGATTTGTTGATGGATCGAAGACCTGAGAGCATCTTCGGAAGTTCTGATGGCGCAACAGGTTCGATGGCTACTTTAAGCACGGATTGCGTTGCGTGCTTAAGAGGGCGGAAAATGTACAGTTCTTCGTCGGAATCAGGATCAATGGAGGCAAGGGTGGCGGTTTTTGAGATCGATGCATCGACGCCTCCGATCAGGACGAGATTCCCGGCAGGGATCTCTTCCGCAGGAATGAAATACCTACCAAGAGAGCCAGCCGTGAATAAATGGCCCGGAAACCGAAATGTGGCGTTACCTGGCTTGGGAGATCCACAAATCCTCCACGATCGCCTTGACCATATCCTCTTCGTCCTCTGGAGAGTAGCCCTCACCGAGAACTTTGACCTCCAGGCCTTTCTTCAGTGTTCCGCTGATGACCCGTCCAAACGCCCTGAAATTTTGCGCATCCGTTGTGTGGTACAGCTTGGCTATCTGAACCATGACAGGACCTTCTGAATCGCAAGCTTTCATAGACTTGACTAGTTCCGATGTCAGAGGCCCGGTGTATGTGTTCTCGACCTGTAATTGAGCCAGGTAAACAACAAGAAGGTGGAACGGGCCAAATGGGCGAGTTGTACCTTGGAACCAGTCCCCTCAAGTGGCGATGGGATATGCTCCACGATCATATCTACCAACCCAGTGGCATGCCCAAAGAACTGTTCGGTGATGACCTTCAACAACGGCCGAACATCCATCTTGAACATGGCTGGTTTCAACGAGATACGCAAACCTTCCAAGGTCTCCTTGAGAGTCTCAGTGTCTTCACTCAAGACCTGCGAGTATAGCTTGTACAACGGGGTGAGGATGAAATGAACAAAAGTCCGTGGTGTTTCGGGGTCCTCAGCCTTTCGGGTGAATTTGCGAGTGGAAGGAGAGAAGTAGATGTCTCCCCAGAGGCGGTCAGCAAACGCGTTCACATCGAGGGGGCCGTACGTCTCGGAATACATCTGGGCAAAGGAGCGGAGAGTAAAGCACCAGTGCATATCGGTACTTGAGAAGGCTACGTTGCCATTCTCCGGACTCAACCTCAGCGCAGGGTCAGGATCGATGGAGCTAGAAAAGGTGGTCAATAATCTAGAGGCAAGGTGTGAGTTAGGACGGGCGTGCCTGATGAAAGTGTTGATTTCTTCGATGGTGTGCTTAATCTTGTAGTAAGCGTCCGCGGGTTTGATCCTCAACTCAAGAATCAGCCTGTCAAGCTTGTTTACAACAAGGGTAATCTTGACACCCTCTTGGAGAGCGTGTCGGATGATCTTTTCCGTGTTCACCATAACCTGGGTAGGGAAGGGATTCCATAATGTCAACCCGGAAGAGTGGAGAATGACTGGCGAAGACAGACCCCTTCGAGAACGTCTACGACGAGCAGAATGCCATCAACCAATCTAATGGCAGCGGCAACTTCGTCCAGAAAGTTGACATGACCGGGAGTGTCAATAGCGTGAACCAAATGGGACTTTCCGGCGGAGGTGCTGAGAATAAAAGACATGGGAGAGGATTTGAGGGAAATGGCTCGTTCGCGAGAGAGGATGTGTGTGTCGGTATACCGCGTCTATACACGAAAATATCGAGTTATATTGGAACGAACGGGTGGGTGGGATATGACCAACCTGGGCATCGGCATCCCAAGTCATTTTGTGAGTCTCAAAAACGAGCATATCCAACAATGCTGTCTTTCCATGATGTAAATTCCCAACTACGGCGACGTTCCTGATGAAGTCTGGGAACGCGGTCATATTGAGGAGGAAGCTCTTGTCAAATCTTGTCTCTGGCATGTCTTTCTCTTCCACGACCCATTTCCTGGACTTGACTGGAGCTATGATGGGCTCCGTCAGGGGCTGGGTGTCTTCTTCATGGACGAGAGTCTCGACATCCTGGCCATACACGTCGGATGCAGATGGGTAATACTGCTTGTCTTCATGGAGGATTACAGCGTTGTGAACAGGTTCTGTGATTGCAGAGGTGTAATTTCAGCAACTAGGTGGGCACCCCGGGTTGAACAAAACGCCTGAAGCGCGTCGGGAAACGAGTTCTTTTGATTCGAGAAGGATGATTAAACCTGGAGGGTGGCAAACGAAAGGACATACCGTCGATTTCCATAAGAGCTCCCGATCCGGGTGCGTCAGCCATCTGCTCGTCCTCATCATCGAAACCTTCGAGGGGCCGTGAAGTTTGAGCTTGGGGTTGAGAGGGACCAGCATAAGAATACCGTTGCTGCTGGTCATCGTCCTCATCGTCGGAGTCAAGGTCTGCGCCAATGTAGTTTCCGAACTCGTCATAATCGTCGAGAGAAGCCATGGTGGGTGAGAGAAACCGTCAGTGGATCGTGGAGGAAGGGACAGACGACCGGACGGAGTACGAGACGGATGGCGCGTCGAAAGTTGCAGACCTCACGTGACCGGCGATGATCTGAGCAATCGTGATCGTATGAGTGGACAGATAAGAGTCTGGGGGCAGGTGAACCATCCTTGCGATTATATTATTTCAGTTGAGCAAAAAAAACGTACATACGAGTGGATAGAAGGGGTAAAGTGGTGAATAATAGCGAATACAACAAGGTGTCGCGGTCCCGTAAAGTTTCCGACAAGATCTACAGCCCAGATGCTACTCGAACAACAAGATGTGTCGTGACAATGCGCCAAAAATTGTATGTACACCAAGCTTGTGGGGTTATGACTTGCTAGCCTTCTTCTTGGAACGGCCCTTCAACACACTTCCTCGGAGGATGGAGCGCGTCCTTGACTTTGACTTGGGTTTGGCCTCCTGGGAGGCGGTGGCGACGATGGGGGTAGCTACGGTGGGGGGTTTCCGCTTTCTAAGGTAGTACCTCGGCGGATGACCGGTAAGCAGGTGGGATGAAGAAGAGCGTTTGGCGAGAGAACGTGATCCGGCAGCCAAGGAGGGACGTTTGGTAAGACTACTATTCCTGGATATAGGCAGGGACTGTTTGGGTGGTAGGGGAGGGGTAGAAGGGGGAGTCGGGACGGTCGCAGTGATCTTTGTGAGGGTAGGCAAAGGCGAGGCGAATGGTGGCGCAAGTCGTGGAACAGGCGTGGGTGTGATTGATCTCACGTCATCGTCAACGTCCATAGGGTCCGGGTCGGTTCCCTTGCCCTTCTGATCAAACCGGGTGTTCTCGGTGGGAACGTCTGGGGTGTAACGAAGAGGCGAATGAGGAGGCGCATGTTGCGGTCGTGCAACCTGGCCCGCAGAGGGAGGGGCCGCAGCGTTGCTCGGGCCAGCGGTAGTCGCCTGAGTGGCAATTGTAGGATATCTGATGCGATGAGGTGAACGTTCGAGCGGATTCCTGGCCAGCAGGCGAGAGTTGTTGTAGCCTTGAGACGATGGTTGTGAATTTTCGTCGATGATCTCTGTCGGCACACGTTGGAGGGTGCGCGTTCTGGGTTGGGAAGAGTCGCCTTCGATGCTGGGCTGGGCCTGGCGGTGGATGAGAGGGGGGACCGGGGCGAGTTTGGAGTGGTAGGCGTAGTCGATGGCCTTGATCCCATGCTGCTCCTTCAGCTCGTCCGCAGACAGAGGCGGGCCGGTGACTGTAGAGACCGCGACGCGTTTCGAACGAGGTGGCTGGGAGGAATCCATGAATGAAAAGAGAAAAAGGAGAGAAACGAACCACATACCGTCTTTGGAATTCCCTCTTCCTTCGAAACCAGATGTGACAGAATTATTCCAACCATGACCAGAAAGAGAAGAAGGAGAGAAGGACCAGAGTTAACGTCAATCAATATGACCAAGACTCAACTTGCCATATCCGGAAATATCCCCATTCCACCCACGCTCCGAGTTCGGGATCATCCGCATGGCTCCGTTGAACGTGAGGGTGATTGTCAGGATCCCGTTCAACCGGCCAGACGACTCCCGTGCGGACCCACCAAAGGTCAGTGTGCAGCCAAAGAGCGAGTTACCGGTGCTGAAGTACACCCAGGTCGAATGGAACCAGGACAAGGAGAAAGTGCTCTGGGAGGTCATTGCTCGTTCGCGTGCCACCGACAATGGCGGGACAGACTGGCCAGGTCTCGCCGCCCATCTCCAGGTCCCATTGCCTTATCTCCTCTACCGTGCACAGACACGCTACGAGGAGGACTTGAGGGGCTTGCAGGGGATCAAAGTCGCACTGAGCCCCACCAACCCTGACCCGGCTGCTGCCTCCCCCAGCCCAGACCACCTGATTCCACGACCCACTCCCATCTCCAGACTGTCTGGCCAAATCACCTCCACGCGACTCGCAACTCCTCTCGGTATTCGTGCCAGACTGAACTCTCTGACTCCTGCCCCTCCAAACACCACTCCAAAGGTCTCCTCTTCCTCTATTATGACTCTCCAAGACGGGAACGGTCACCCTCCACGCCTCCTTATACGTCCTTCCACCCGTTCTCGCACCTCCTCCGCTGGTAGCGACGATGACTCGGACGCTGAACTCGATGCATCGGAACAAGCCGAGCGCCACTTGGAGGAGCAGGAGACCCTGGATAGGAAGCTGCGCAATCTTCAGACGATGATCACTGGGGACAAACTTGGCCTCGTCCGGTCATCCCGCCCACGCCAACGTACAGAACGGCCGTCTAGGAATCCCGATAGAGCCTTGAGCAATTACACCTCACTGGACTCGAGCAGTCCCAGCACCTCAAGCGTAGGATCTCAACAGGGTTCAATTCCCTCCATCCCATCGCCACCTCCCGAACAGCCCGGTCGTAGGCACACCGTCGCCACAAAGTCGTATAGTCCACCCGCTCTCTCACCTAGGCATGCACAACCCCAAGGTTTTGGTGGTCTGATTGGAATGGTGCAGGGGAACGGCGAGAGGGACAGCAACAACGGTTCATCTGCTTCCAGTTTCAGCGACCTCAGCGGTCAGTCATATTCCCAGCTTTGTCCCTCCCTTTTTGGCTCAACCCACCATAGATGCAAGTCTCTCCGCTTCTGCCATGGAGAGTGACTTCGCTGCGCGCCCTAATATTGCTGCGGGTCCCTCTAGATTGTTCGTCCATCTCTCTCTGTTTGTTTGATATTCCCCGTGCTCACGCGCACCGCTTTTCCCTAGGACCACACTGGCTCGTGACAGCATCAGACGTGGATCCAGAGCTTTCCACCGCTGACCACCTATCCGTTGCATACTTTAGATAGTCATTTTTGATTCCGGATCCCCTGTGTACCAGTAATCTACTCGTTTCGCCTGAACGTTAAGCACATCAGTCAGAATTCTCTCTGATCCTCCCAGGCGTTCGTTCCCGCAGTGGCTGTGCAACGCCGTCTCAAAGGTAATCATGATCGGTTTTGCGGTGGCCACCCATCCGCTATCCATCTTTCCCTCTTCTTCCCCATCTAAACCCATTTCTACAACCTTATCGTGGATCCAACTTCGGGAGCGCCATGGAGCTCACCTTTTTCACTGAACTTGGAGAGTCCTTTGTGGTCGAGATTGACGAGAATATGGAATTGGAGAACGTCATGGCCCTGTTGGAGGCCGAGGTCAGTTCAGTTCACGCTCACTTTCGGCGGCGTGGATCACCGTTGTCCATGTCGTTATTCCCAAGTTTCATAAAACGCAGCTGATCGCCCAATCTAATCCGGTCTCTCCCCTCTCCGCTCATGTATCGTCCTTCGAAACGGACTATCGCAATCCAACACTCGCGTTATCGGTCATAGTCCGGCATTCCTGTAGCCGAGCAAAGTATCTCACATGAAGGGAAAGACCTTTCCAATCCTAAAGCCACCATGAAAGACTCCGGGGTTGGTGACAAGGCGATGTTGTTATTGAGGAAAAAGATAAACGTCGCCGGAATGCGAGTATACGGATACCACCTTCGCAGTACATTCGTTAACGTGCCTTGTCTGTTTCACAGTTCTGGATCAAGAGAAATCGAACAGGACTCCGAGACGATGCGTCTCCAAGTCCTGGGTGATCCAGCCCTGATGCGCCAACTCGAACACGTACGCCCCTACTGAACCCGCCAGCTCTGTGCGAGCACCGCTCACAACTCCCCTACCCAGTCCCAACCAGAACTGGCAAACGCCGCACGGTCTGACCCCGCCAGGTTCTCTCAGTTACTGCGCCAGTTCCGCCAAATGCAAGCAGACGCCGAACTCGAACGTCAACGTGAGATGGACCGGCTTGAAGCCAATCCTTTCGATATCGAAGCCCAACGAAAGATCGAAGAGGCGATAAGGCAACAGGCCGTGCTCGAGAATATGGAACATGCCTTAGAGTACAGCCCTGAGGCCTTTGGGAGAGTCGTCATGCTATAGTCGGTGCCATCTCTTTCTCGGACACCCTGTCAGGTCGCCCTGAGCCGTCCGTGCATTTAGCATCCCAATCGAGGTTAATGGTGTGGCGTTGAAAGCTTTCGTGGATAGCGGTGCCCAGCAGACAATCAGTGAGCGGTATTTTGCACACTGGATCCTAGATATTGATCCAAACGACTACCCCAGTGAGCCCGGAATGCGCCGAAGCTTGCAAGTGAGTCCAACCTCCCTCCTCATCCTCCGCGGCAGACCAACTCTTGTTCGTTTGGATAACAGCATTATGCGACTTGTCGATAAGCGGTTCTCTGGTATCGCCCGAGGAGTGGGTACCGCACAAATTCTCGGGCGCGTTCACAGCGCCCAGATGAAGGTCCAGGACTTGTACTTAGCTTGCTCGTTCACGATCATGGAGGTAAACTCCTTCCCGTTCAACTTTTCCCTCCTCTCTCCCCATGAACTTCTTTTTCATTCTGCTGGGTAGGGAAGGGACGTCGATCTGCTGTTCGGTCTCGACATGTTGAAAGCACATCAAGCGTGCATAGACCTCGAGAAAAACGTGCTCAGGATTCAGGGCCGGGAGGTCAAGTTCTTAGCTGAACACGAGCTTCCAGAGAAGGACCGCGTGTTCAGTCAGGGTGAGAGTCAAGAGTCAAGCTCTCAACCACCTGGGTCGGGACCATCGAATCCCCCCGCCTCCACAGGGCAGAACCAGGGTTCGTCGTTCCCTGGGCAAGGGAGTACACTCGGTGCTCCTCCGCAGGCGCGAGCCAAGACGACCCAACTGCAACCGCAACAACCGCAAACCCCACAACCACCGGCTTCAAGGTACTCGGAATCTAGCATCAAACTGCTGATGGACTTGGGCGTGACGAGGGAGGTGGCGATACAGTCCCTGGACGCTTCAGGTGGGAACGTTGATGTGGCCGCCTCGCTTCTGTTTTAGAGCCAGGGTCGTAGAAAGGAGAGGAGGTGCGGATGATGGATGCGCTTTGGATTCTTATACCAAAGGTTTGTCAAGGGTAAGCCGGCGATAGGAACGAGGGAGGCGAGGGAACCAAATGAATGTATTATGTATAAACCTCAACCGCAACGATATACAAATGATATATGCACACACACACACGACCAGGGGAATGGCAGCTAGATGAGGGAGACACCAGTCCTGACCAATCCGCCTCTCCAGTTCCTCATACCTGCCGTTCGCCGTTGAGACCAATCCCCTTGCATCCTCGCGAACGCATCTTGTATGTGCTCAGGCCGAAGTGGTGTCCTAGCCTCAGGTGGGGGCAAGAACAGTGAACAGGCCGGTAGCGCCGAAGGGTGCTCGCTCTCAGGTGAATCCTCCCTCCTCCGCTTGTTCCCCGAATCTCCTAACATTCCCAACTTCCGTTTGCCTGAAACTGGAGAAGAGGAGTAGTCATCGTGGAGGTAAGATTCCTCAAGAGATTTTTTGACCTCGAGCCCAGCGATGGTTAGGGATCGGACCATTTCGAAGGCGAGGAAACCGACGATATCCACCGTGTCGTCATTCGCTCGAAGGTCCAGGTGGGAGGGGAGGTTGAGGAATTCGCGGAATCGTTTGGCTGGAGATAGTTCGTGGTTACCACATAACCCTCTTGGGGCGTGTGATGGATGATCTTCTCACCTTTACGATATGTGAACGAGGCTTGTCGACAATCTGAGTAGTGTTGATACTCCTCTCTCGTCATCTGCCTCGTGACGTCGTCCGCTTCCTACAGATTTAGACGCGGAATTGAGGTTGTCCGTGGCGAAATAACTTATCGATACCCACCTTCAATCGTAAGACCGAGGCTTCGTGAGCCTCGATGTCGTCCTCATCCTCTTCATCGTCCTGTGGCAGAACTTCCGAGTAAATCGTCAAAATCTCCCAGGGGAGTTTGATCGTAATCTTCTGCGCCTTTGCGTTCAACTTGTCTGAACACTCGTTTGGTTAGTACTGACCGAGGACGAATCTTACCAACTATCAAGTGAGCTCACCATCGGCGCCATCCTCGAGTGTCTCCACTTCCATCCCCGCGGCACCGTCGCCACCAGAATCCTTGGCATGTCTCCGGACGTCTTTCCACGAGAGGTAAGTTCGGAGCCGGTTCACTTTCGCACGGTCGTGTCGGATGAGGAATATGAGATCCTCGGCGGAGAGGTACCGCGCCCCGCGTCTGCTAGCCAAATTACGCGCTTGGACAATCTGCGCATGTTGTGAAGGGGTGATATGGATGTGGGGTGGGATTGAAGGGGGTAGTCAGGTCAACGTGCCGCCGGAATGGATGTCACGAGAGGACCAAGTAGAAAAGCAGGTAGATACGTACTAGTTCGATGATTTGACCACGGACGATATCCTCGACAAGGTTCACGGTCTCCGTCGTGGGATCCTGGACCTCGCCAAAGACGAACATCTGAAACAGAGGCCACACGAAGGCTGCTTAGGGACCATCTCGGGGGAGCCTGGCTTCCAGAGTGACTCACCATCTGGGATATCTCTTGAGTGTACTTGTACTCCCTTGGTAAGGCCATCTCTTCCAAAGCGTCGCCTCCTCGAATGTGGATGAGGATAGTTGGTAAGATGGGATGGAGGTGTGATCGAGGCAACACTGTTGGGATCATTCCCACAATTGCTCCTTCTTTCTCTTATTCATCCGAAGCGCCCAGCACCAGCACCTGTATCGTCGTCCGGGCACGGTGCACCCTACGTCACTGCACACAGGCGTTGGTTAGAACATCGCAGCTTGGTGACAAGCGATGACACATCCGTTTTATCTCTGGCAAGATACAGGGTCCAGGCGACACGACTTGTCCGCGAGTGCGCCACGCCATCTACGCGCTCCGTGTCCTTTCCGGTGCGGAAGAATGGGGAATGTCCCCGACCTCGATAGGGTATCCTCGATTCCCGCCCTTTCGAACCTTACTTTCGATATGTTATGAATTCGACTGTTCAAAACAAATGGAGCGACTGGGTATATTCTGCCGTTTGCCAAACGAGGATGCACGTGCCCACGAGGTCTTGAACTGACTCCAAGGTTGTGGTGAGCTAGTTACTTTTACTGCACAGGTGAGGGCACAACAGGAAGCGACGGCTTTCGCAAGCCAGTGGTCAGATGGGGTAGAACTACACAAGAATGTCTCAAGTGACTGCAGTTCTATGGGGCGATTGGGGAAAACTCACGACGACCCACGAAACTGTAACCATTCGGGGAGGCACAAGGTCAGCTCGCCTCCGGTGGGTATTACTGTAAGGGAACATGCGCGCCGGAGTACAAACAGAAGAGGTGACCAAATGTATATGACGAATGCATGGTAGGAGCCGTTGTATGTAGGTGTACGTGATTGATAGCTAGGCGTAGTCGTTGCGAGTTGTGTAGGGATAGTAGGGAATTGCAAGGGAGCGAAAGAGACCTTATGACTAAACAAAAAACGAGCAGAAGTGGGAGCACACGAGGAGAGAAATAAGAACATTGTGTTCGGAACACACATAGAATAGACAAAGGGAGGGGCGTGAAAGTGCGTGAGGACTCTGGCATAACAGACAAATACACTGGAATAGAGAGATGGGCAAACACAAAACCATTACCTGACCGTGTGCACGGTGAGGAGGGGAAATATGAACAATCGCCAAGAAAGCTACAGCAAAGATAGGTCAGGTAGCAAGGTTGTTTCTCCAAAAGTATACAGGGAAAGGAAGAAGAGAAGGCAGGGGGGAGGGGACAGGAAAGGGGAGGAGGCAGGGGAAAAGAATGGGGGCGGGGAAACAGTGCCGGTAGGGAACAAAAAGGAGATTAAAGCAGCTTGACCTCATCAGTAATAAAGACCGGGTTGTGGGTTGTGGGAGTGACGGGGGTCTGGGTACATCTCGTATCCCATCTGCGCCACGTCCACGTAGTGGGGGTAACCGTACTCCGGATAACCATAGTAGGGGTATGGCTGAGGTTGGTACGCCATGACATTCGGGTTCAAACCAGGGTGCTGCGTACCATTGCCGGATCGAGAATCGATATGTGGTGGGGGTGAAGTGTGCCCATCTCCAGGCTGTTGGTCTGCAATACTAGGGTAATAGTCGCGAGGCTGCTCCTGCTCCTGGGCTTGGGGTTGCGACTCCTGGAACTCGCTGTCGTCACCCTGTGCGGACACGGTTGTTCGTAATCCCGAAGGCCGATGCGCTTGAGCGGTTATTGGGGGGCTGGTAGGGTATGTTCCGTCCGGTCGACGAATTTCGACGCGGGAGTTCTGCCTCGGTAGCGAGAACAGCGGCATCCCGGTGACAGGATCGTAGCCAGACATTGAATGGGATTGCGGATGGGTGAAATCTGCAGAGTGTCCGGAAAGGTGGTGCATGTGACCAGGAACAAACGGAACAGCACCGGGGTGCATGGGGGGCAGCACTGGTCGGGGATCGTACATTGGTGGGGGAGTGGGCTGGAGGTAGACGGGGCGTCCTGTCGCGATCTCGTACGTGATCCCATGCGAGTTTACGGCGATCCCGGGCGGCAAGTGCGGTGAGTACTGGTATGGGGCGGCATAAGTCTGGGGTTGAGGTGCGACGGGGGTGAAGACCGTTCGGATGGGGTGGAGAACAGGAGGTGCTGAACGCTGAGACTCTGTTGGGGACGGCGGAGTGGGTTTGGGATCCCCACCATCAACGCTTTGAGATGGCGAGTGTTTGACAACAGCTCTCTCTATTATCTCTAATCGCAGTTGGGATGCCACAGGGTCCTCTGCTGCAGGAGGGACGATTGTGAGAAGAGATGATGCAACGACGGGACGGGGTTTGACAGTGAAAACCTCATCCAACGATTCTTCCATCTCTGCGGGAGGCGACGCTGGTACCGTTTTGGCCTCGGCAGGTGCAGGTTCGGGAGTGGTGGCCGGAGGCGGGGCTTCGGGAGGTGTTGTTTTCTCCTTCAGCCTGGGTAGCCGAACAGTGACATTCCTGTTATCAACCGCGGGGGAGCTGATATCGTCGGTGGTGGTGGCAGCGGGGTCGGCTTGATCGATTGTTGGGGTCACGCGGACTTTGGGAGGAACTCTAATGACCTTCTCCTTCGATGAAGCGGTGAGCTTGACCCGGTATCCTTGACCTTGACCAGGTCTGGGTTTGAGAGTGGAGTCGAAGTGCAAGAAACCGTCCAATTGTTTGGTCCAAACACGTTCAGGTTTCTGCGCGTACCATGGACGATCGGCTGGGTGAGATGTGCGGGGAGAAGATGGGCTGAAACCTCCTCGAGAGAAGCCCCCGCGTCCCCTGGCGCCAATGAAACCACCCCTACCTCCGCGGGCGGAACCGCGTTGGAATGGCGCGCCACGAGTCGCACCGGCTTCTCGTTGTTCCTTCTGCCGCTGTTCCCGAGCCAAACGACGCTGTTCTTCCTTCTTCTTCATCTCCTCAAATCCGTCGTGGCCCCACGTCTGCTGCTCGCTGGGGTGAGCATTGGCTTCCTCCTGGGGCTGATCCCAGTCGAAACCGCCTCCCCCGGAGTATCCTCCTCTGCCTCTGCCAGTATAACCGCCCCTCCCTTTATACCAACGACCCCTCCACCAGCCACTTAAGCCACGCAACTCCTTATCCAGGAGGCGGTCGTCGTGGCCCCAGAACTCACCAACGGTCGGGACATAGGAAGGGTCCTGTAGTCGGTTTCGATAAGTCTCCCGGACCGATCGACCGCGGGGAGGAAGGCCGGTTCCACGACGAGAAGGCGAAGCTTCTGGATCAGCATCAGCGGTGTCGCCATCGCCTGTATCGGTCGATGCCTGTTGTTTCTTCTTCTTTTTGTTGCGGTTTTTCCGACGGGGTTTGGTCTCCTCCGCCAGCTGATCGTGATTGTCAAAGGTGACCTCGGCTGGCGCAGGACCCCATGGATCCTCTTCAACAAACGTGTCCCAGTAACTGCCAACGTCCTTGTATGCGGGTGGTTCGGTTGCAGATTCGGGATCGTTGGCAATGTCACCATTCGAGAGGGGCTTGTCATCAGGTGGGGGGCTTTGGGTGGTACTGGGAGTAACGACAGTGTCCTTGGTGTGGTTGGCAGAGCCGGAGAAACCGTCGTTGTCAGAATCGGAACTAGAGGAGGTGTTGTCTTCGTCGTCCGAGCCGGAGTCTGATCTTGCCTCCCGCTCGAGCTCATCATCGCTGTCGATGGCGTCTCTGCCGCGACCTCTTCTCCGTACTACGCGGGTCTTCTTTGGCTTTTGGTGTCCGTTAGGCTTCTGAGCTGCCTTTGCATTGTGTTTCGTGGGAGGGAGAACTGTGGCGGGCATGAAAGTGGGGTGTGTCTTGCGCAAAAAAATCGGGTAAATTCCAAGTAAATTCCTAGGGCCTTTGTAGGTTGAGTTTTGAGGAAAGACGCACTTGTCTTGTGAAGAAAAGCGAGAGAGAGGGAAAGAAAGTTAAACAGGTAAGCGTGCGTGGGAGGTGGATGTGGAGGTCCAAAAGCTGTGGTACTGCTGAGTCAGCGCCACCCGCCGCCGGTTGTTCGCAACCACAACAACACATCGTCGCCCCCATCGTCCCTGCCGTCAAAACCGCTCCCTTCATCGGCAAAAACATCAGCCACAACTCCTGAGCGTCGCGCTCGCCCCTGCGCCCCTTTCCTCCGTCACCCTCTGCAGCGACCCGCCAAAATATGGCCTACGCGCAACCTTTTCCTCTTGCTCAGCAACAGCAAAAAGTTCAGCAGCCCCAGTTCGGACCAGATTTGGCCATTCGCCTTATCTGTCCCGACTGCAGAGATCCAAACCCCAAGCTATCAGAGGAATTCAGCAGCGGCGACCTCGTCTGCCAGAGTTGTGGTTTGGTACTTGGAGATCGTATCGTGGACACCCGCAGTGAATGGCGTGTAAGTACCCTTCTTCATCGCTCTACCCATTGGTCGTTCAACAACGCTTGATGGCCCGGCCACCTTTGGGATCCGCAACGTGCAGACATTCGCGAACGATGAAGGCGACGACCCGTCCCGTGTTGGAGCTGCTGCAGACCCCCTCATGGAGGGCATTGAGCAGCTCGACACCATGATCAGCTTCCGTGACGGCGGTTCTGGTCTCTCTCGCGAACTCCAGCGAGCAGCCACAAGAGCCCACGGCTCACGAGCAGAACGAAACATACTCACCGCCTTCCGAGACATCTCTGCGATGTGCGAGCAGTTTTCGCTCCCGAAGACGATTAGCGATATAGCGAAGCAAGTCTACAAGCGTTCCGACGAAGAGAAACTCCTTCGAGGAAAGCCAATGGAGGCTGTGGTTGCCGCTTGTATCTTCATCGCTTGCCGTCAGGCCCACGTCCCCCGGAGCTTCAGGGAGATTTGCAAACTCACGCATGTGTCGAAAAAGACCCTCGGGCAGTGTTACAAAGCTCTCGAACAGGCTTTCAACCTCACCCCTGGCGCCTCCGCCAACAGCCACCACAACGCGAACACCACCACTGGCGCCGAAGACCTCCTCAGCCGTTACTGTAATCACCTCGATCTTCCTCCTAACGTCCAGCCGATCTGCCGTGACATCATCAGAACGGCACGCGAGCTCGGTATCGCGGATGGGAGGAGTCCTGTCTCCATCGCGGGAGGCGCCATCTACTTCACCGCCTACCTCCTCGGAAAACAGCGGCCGGCCAGGGACATCAGCACGGTCGCGGGTGTTAGTGAAGGCACGATTCGGTTGGTGTACAGGTTGTACTACGCCGAACGGGAGAAGTTGGTGGACAAGAAGTGGATAGAGGAGGGCAAGGCATCTCTTGATCGGTTGCCGGTCGAGTCTGCTCGTTGAGTTTACCATTGGGTTTAGTGTTGGATTTGATCTTGGTGGACACCGTAACATTGCTTTTCGTTGCTAATTGTATATGCCCAGTTATGGACATTCCTCTCTCTCGTTTATGCCTGTCTAACACTACCACAAAGTAATGAAACATGTGTCCTCTGGTATCTACCTGTTGAGTGTGTCCGAGTGCGAAGATCATCGCCTTCGTCTCCCCTTCCCTTTGCCTCCCCCAGAAGATTTAGCCAGGGCAACGCTTCCCTTCCCTCCACTGGTGGCACGGATGGCTTTGCGTACATTGAGAACATCATCTCCTGCGTCTTTCTTGGCTTTTTTCTGACGCGGCTCTCTTTCCATCTTCTGTATGAGGGAGAGATTCGCTGCCTTCTCCTTCTCTACGGGTGCCTCGGTGGGTTCAAACTGCAAATGCAGGTCAGTCCCCCGTACACAACGAAGGCCAACAAACGTACCTTGCGTTTCACTCCCTTCAATTTCTTCTCGCCCTCCAAAACTTTGTCAAACTTGCCCATACTTGCGGTGCTAACACGAGAAGTCGCGAGTGTCCTGTTAATCTCACCCTTCCGCTGTTCCTTCGATGAAGGACCAGCAGCCGCGCTCTCCCCTTGGGCGCGTGCGATATTCTGCGCCATCTGCCGCTCGTTCTTGACCACCCGTGCTTTCCGTTCCGCCCTAGCAATTTTAGAGGGGTCGTGATCGATGTCTGTCGAACTTTCGCTTGAGCATACATCCGACGACGGGAACCAAAATCTGGTGCGTACCAGCATTAGCAGGAACTTCCGTGAGCCACTGCTCCTCGAGGTCCTTGTTCTTCCCTTTCCATCCCCATCGGTTAACCCACTCCTGCTTCTCCTCGTCCCACACGGCCTTCTCCCTCTTCTGGTGTGAAATACCCTTCTCCTTCGCGAACTTTTCCCACTTCGTCAAGGGTTTTGGTTTAGGCAATGGTTTGGCACGAGGTAGTTGTGTCGTCGGTGGAGGAAGTTTCACGACAGGGCCGTCCGGAGATTGTGTGGAGGGGAGGGCGAACAGCGCATTGAGGAGGCCTTGGATGCCGTCTCGGGCATTTGATTGGAGGTAGGCTTCGAGGTCCTCGCTGTGGAGTACCGGGGACAATCAATGACGGGATTCGGGATGAGTATTTCTAGAAAACTCACTTGTAACTCTCTGAATCTATGGGGTTGAGATCTGTCACGGTTAGCAAACCAGTGTCGGTCTCGAGAGGGATTTCTCGTTCGACCGCGATCGATTTCCTGTTGGGATCGGAGCTAAGACCCCACTATCAAGTCCGAACTGTCACGGCTCACTGTTTTTCAGCCTGTGCCGCGAGGATATCCGAAACGTCCATGATTTCTGGAGGAGGGTCGGAAGGAAGTTTTGGCTGATCGGACCTCGGAGCGATCGACATTTACGTTGGACTCTGGCTGATTGGTCTCACTTGACCCGGTTCCACCAGAGCGAGATGTGCGCATAAAACTTGACATTGGGTCGCACGACAATGTAGCTCAGGAGGCGATCTCAAGGGGACGCGAGAATTCGATTGAGCAACACCCACCACGGGCGGTAGACGATGATGTACACAATGTGATCGAGTCACTACTTGACTCTCCCTCCGATAACATGCCTCCCAAAGGTCCGGCAGCTAAAGACAAGGATATAGCCCCCGTAGAGGAGGACTTAATCCAAGCTGTTATTCTCGCAGAAAGCTTCAACAAAAGGTTCAAACCGTTGACAATCGATCGACCAAGAGCAAGTTGAACGAGGAACTGCTTCCCTACCCGTAGTGCGATCTAACGTTTGTGACTGCCAGTGTTTATTGCCAATATGTAACGCTCCTTTGCTCGACTGGACACTCGAGAGCCTTGCGTTGGCGGGCGTGCAGGAGATCTTTGTCGTGTGCAGATCACATCCAGACCTCGTCAAGGCTGCCATCAAGTGCGTCCTCGGTCCTGTCACCTCATACGACTAGAATTGACCTCCCTGTTCGATAGGGAGTCTAAATGGTCGAAACCTGGTTCGGGTCTCAAGATTGTCCCGATTGTCACCGCCAAGCAGACATTCACACCAGGGGATGCTCTCCGAGATATCTACACCCATGGTATTATTACCAACGACTTTGTTCTCGTCACCGGCGATCTTGTGAGCAATGTTCGGATCGATGAGGTTGTGAGAGTGCACAAAGAGAGGCGGAAGGTAGACCGTGATGCCATTATGACCATGGTGGTTAAGGAGAGCGGGGTTCTGCATCGGACGAGGTTCGTCAGGATTATGCCGAGACCCTGGCCGCCCAACTGAGCATCAAAACAGGTCGAAGGGAGAAAGTGCGGTCTTTGTGGTTGACCCAGAAACCGACCAATTGTTGCATTACGAGCCGGTTACTGGCTACCCCCCAACTAAAGTCGCCAGGATTCCCAGGGAAGTGCTCAACGAACACCCAGAATGCGAAGTTCGTTACGATTTGATTGACTGTTCAATCGACGTCTGCTCTGTTGAAGTGAGTCCACAGCTGCCTAACCCCCTCTTTGGTACTTTCGCAAACGGTGAAATTCAGGTCCCATCGTTGTTCCAAGACAACTTCGATTATGGCCACATCCGAAGAGACTTCGTCCATGGGGTCCTCACCTCCGACCTGTTGATGAAAACCATTTACACCTACGTCGCAAAAGACGGGTATGCCGCCCGCGTTCAGGACACTAAAAGTTATGATGCCATTAGGTCTCTAGATTTCCCAGTTCTTCTGCTATCTAGGCTCAAATTCTCTGCTCTCAGTAAAGACATATTGTCGAGATGGACGTTCCCCCTTGTCCCTGACAACAACCACCCGAGCTCCCACGGGTACGAACACAGGAGAGGAAACAAATATTTTCCTCGAGATAACAGTGTTGTCCTATCACGGTATGTCCTATCGTGACCATAGGGCTGTTTGCTCACAAATCCTAGGACGTGCACGGTCGGCATAAACACACTGATTGGTTCACATTCTCAGATATTTGACAACGCTGTCATCACATCCTCTGTTATTGGGAGACGTTGTAAAATACATCCCAGGGCCAAGATTACAAACTCATATATCTTCGACAATACGACCATCGAGGCTGATTGTGTCATCACAAATAGCATCATCGGGAGCATGGTCCACGTTAAGGAGGGTACAGTGGTCAAGAAAGGGTGCCTAATTGCTGACGAGGTCGTCATCGGACCAAAAGGATTGCTCAAAGAGTTTGAGAGGGTATCCAAGAGGATCGAGAATTCCCCGACAGCTTCTGGTGCAGATGACGAAGATGAGGACTCGGAACTCGAGGACGTTGACGAAGGTCAGCACTTGCTTGTTAAACTCCTGACCTGACACTGACAACTCACTTAGAACAACTCGAAAAACTCCGGGCAGGGTTGGGTACGGAATCAAACGCGTTCGTTTGGCCGCCCCGAACATTAGATCCTGATGATGTGGAAACCAACGAAGTCGAAAATTTCAATAACCAGCGGCTCATGCGCCTCGGCGACGACGCTCCAGACCTCGGCGCGAGCGACGCAGAATCCGTCTCAACTTCAGGTGTTTCATCCCCTCCGGATTCTGACGTTGAAGACAACGCGGACGAGTCTCTTTCCTCCGCCTCCTCCTCCGCTTCTATTTCCACACCCGCAACATCAAGCAAGGGGGTTAACAGAGAGGAGCTCGAGTTCAAGCTCGAAGTTGCTCAGTCCCTGGAACGTGCGTTCGAGGAGGGCCACTCAGTCGACAATGCCGCTGTGGAACTCAAGACTCTTCGTATGGCGAGCAATGTCCCATTAACGAGGGTAAGAGAGGCCGTAATCGCTGCTCTTGTGGGTCGGATAAGAGTGGTCAGTCTAGAAGAGGGACCAGTCAAACAGAAGACCGAAGTTGAGAACGTCGTGGGGAGGTGGGGAGAGCTGATCAACAAGATCGGAGGAGTCGATGGGGTTGAGACGATCTCCATCCTTCAGGTACCGAGGCTAACTGGTGGCCCATTAGAGGGACTAACCCGACACCCTTCGTAGAACCATTGTGCAACCACGGATACCCAATTATTCGGGCAAGTCCTGATCGCTTTTTATCAAGGCGATATCATCGACGAGGATGACCTCGAGAATTGGCAACGGCTGCCTGCTTCAAAGACTGGACAGGGTGAATCTGCGGAGAACCATAAAAAATTCTGGGTGATTGGATCCAGGATTCTTCAACAACTTGTGGAACAGGAGAGCGAGGAAGAGAGTGAAGAAGAGGATGGAGACGATGAATAGTAACCCAGACGACTGACCCTTCGACCCCTTCCGGTCTTAAATCGGGGAGGAGCAGTCGAAGAGGGTTAGGGCACCGCGCTTCCGCTGGGTGATATCTTCGATTCTTGCCACCCCTTGGTCTACCCGAGTACTTAACCTGTTCTATGGCACGGGTCTATACACTCCAGACAATCCGGATATGAAGGACATCCCCGTACTGTACTTCACCTACTATCGCCCCATATTCACTTTTCTGGTTTCGGCAGCACCAGTACCTCGCGCCGTGTCCCCATGCCCCTCCAACGCGTTCCGGCTCCTTCAGATTGAGAAATCCTTTTGGGGAAACCGGAAAGAATCTGCGCGATCCACGTGGGGTCAATTAGCGGAGTTTTGTCATCCTTCTTGGGGAGATGCTATGCCCTGCTGTCAACATACGCGAGGCAGGAAGTCGCGGGGGCGCACCTTGTTCACACGATCGTAGGGCGCCTCCCACCCACTCGACTCGCGGATGATCAAAGGAGGATTAGATGTATAGGAATGGAAAATCCTGGTATCATGTGTTCGGAAGAGAACGTTATCGACCCGAAGTGTTAGACGGGCCAGGATGAAGATGCATGTTGGCATGACCCTCTGGGGCCTCGGCCGTCAACGCACAAATACGGATACGAAGACTGGAGTATCACATACAATGCGAACCAGTAGATCTGAGGAGCCATTGTCATGCAGCTCGTCTTCGAAGAGGGGGATCTCAGCGTAGAATAAGATTGGGTCCTGTCGGGTGAGTTCTGCCATGGGAATTGCATGGGACTCGTCCTCTGGATCAGCGGGTTGCCAAGAGAGCTCTGTGGAAGACGAGGGAGAATGTCCGCCATACGTCGTGGTGTATGTCCAGTCGTACGGTTTCGTGGCCGATGTCTCGGGAATTGGAATGCTAGAGTTTGGCCCAGTTCTGTAGCATCCAGTCAGCACCCCATCCCACAAATCAGGTGCTGGATAGCGATGCACCGACTCTTCAGCCAGGTTTCGGCGTATCCGACTTTGACTCCCCCGTCGCCTTCCTCCAATGGTCCGTTCCTCACCCCCTCCAACGCGAGAGTTGCATTGAACACGTACTTCCACCCCGAAGGTTTGTGTTCCAATTCAAGGATGTTGTTACCGAAGGTCATCTCTGGTAGTGGGATGCCCACTGACGCCTGGATCGCGTCAAGCTCTGTGGCGTTGGAGATGGGATGTGTCCATGCAGAGATCTGCCAATCGTAGACGGTAATCCCTCGCGAGTTTGGAGATTCCTGGAGTGTATGGTAGGGTAGTTTGACCGCAGATGCCATGATCGCGTCCCTATAGTTTAGTTTCTTGTCTGGCGTCGTCGGTGTCGACATCCGTCCACAGGCAAGAACGGATCACGAGGTAGTGACAACTGCTGGTGGTGATCACCGTCACACTTGAGTCGAACCGCTCAACAACAAACAACCACGCCGACCAAGGACGGCCACGGGGGACGAAGAACGATGTCGCGTTCGTCTACGCCGGAGTTACCGCCTCAGGACCTTTGGTCTTCAATCTTAGATTCCGTGTCCCAGTCGAGGTCAATACCAGCCAAACAAGTCTTAATTCTCGGTCAACCGTCCTCCGGAAAATCCACCATCGCCTCGGCATTGCTCCAGAAACCGCCACCCGACGACCCCTCAGAAGCGAACCTACCTGATTTTGCGCTTGGGTACGATTGGGCCGATGTCCGAGACGAGGGTGATGAAGGTAAACCGACGCCATTCCGCTCTCTTTCCTTGGTGATATTAAAGTGACTTTCCTTCGAGAATAGATATCCTGGCGCGATTGTCCGTGTATACTGTGCCGTCATCCGCTGCGACTTATACCTCTCTATTACCCGATTTCTTGCCTCCGCGACAATCACTACCGCATACAGTCGTGATCATTACTCTCGATTGGACGCGTCCGTGGACCTTTATCGAAGAACTGCAGATGTGGTTGGTTTGGGTAGAACAGTGGGCAAAGGCTGATGGTTCACGCGAATTGGAGATTGTTCGCGAGGAACAACGAGAAAGATGTACGTGTTTCCTGACGTTCTCCTTGATCGCCTGCCAACCACAGTTGGCAATCAGTACAGTCGCACCTCCAACATTATACCGAACCCTCATCGGAACCCCTACCGACCACAACTCACTCAAGTACACTACTTCCGTTGGGACAGGGGACATTCACACACAACACCGGAGGGGTCCCCATCCTTGTGGTCTGTACAAAGGCGGATTTGATCGATGATAATAGCGATATTGTTGGCACTGGTGCTGCTGGTATGGGTGGTATGGTTAAAGGTAAAGGCGGGGAGTGGGAAGAGAGGACAGATTCGATCATGCAGGTACTGAGAACCATCTGCCTCAAATGTGTGTGGTTTGCTATTTTATGACCCCAGTATACTGACGGTCGAAGTGCAGATGGTGCAGGACTGTTCTACACCACACCACAGCCAGCAACTCTCCAGGTTTTACGACGTTATACCCTTCACCTGCTTTTTACGCCCCCCGCGCCTCCCCCCTCCATGTCGGCCAATTCCGAGGCTACAGCACCTCCTCGCAATCCCTTCCCCTTCCAACACAAAACAAACACATTGGATCGTGATCGTATTGTTGTACCTGCTGGATGGGATAGCTGGGGCAAGATTGCCGTGTTACGAGAGGGCTTTGACGCGAAGTCTTGGGGAGAGGCATGGGAGCGGGACGTGGACATGGACGCCACGGATACGGTTGGCACACAAGGGGCGAAAGCACTTTATAGCGCCCTAGTCCCGGATCAGGGGACAAAGGTATACCTACGCCTTGCCTCGGCACTGAAAATGATCCCAGCTGAAATTATATCCACCTCGTCTAGCCACCCGCGCTGCCACCCTTTAACAACCCTACCCCCGAACAAATCTTCCTCACCAAACACTATGATGAGAAAGCGAAGCGGACCGACCCCCAAGACGACCCTCGTCGAGCCTTCAATAATCCGCTGGAGAATGCCACCGCCGGGGTTGTAGGCCCCATGAACGCCAGCTCGTTACACGCACCCAATGTCGACAGGGCGCTGGCAGAGATGGAGAGCAGCTACGGGATTAATCTCGGGACGAGTGTCAATGGCCCAGACACATCTCGGAAGCTATCTCGAAGTACACGAACCGTGGGTTCGTTGTCCACTGGCACTGGCACTTCAGGACGTGGCAGCGCTTCGTCACCATCGATCCCCAGCCCAAGCCCCACAGGACAGACGCAACACGAGGTTTTGCAGCATTTTTTCCAGAGTTTGTTGAGCTCGAAAGACAGGTCGGGTGCCCCCAATACAACCAAGACACCGATGTCGCCGCCGCCACCGCCAGCGGATGGGTCTGGGACAAACGGGGATTCGGCTTCATGAGCCGTGGGTACACACTTATCGAGGGTGTCTGTTGAAATAGATCTGTCACGGTCGCGTTTTGTTTCGGATTGTTTTCTTCGTGACGTGGATAATATACCTTTTTTTGCAGTTGGTCCGGTGTGGTTAGAGCTGAGTGGTATAGTAACGTGTAATCCGTTGATCGGACCCCGGCTACTGCCCTACGTGTTGGCGATGGACCACGAGAGAACCGATGTCGCAAGGCATTTTCATCCACTTCAATCAACAGCACAGCAGCATCGTTGTGTCGTTATCCAGCACCATGATTGATCCCGGATGGGTTAATTTCCCGAAGAAGCGTGGTGGTAGGTATCCATACAATGGCCTTCGCGACGGCAAAGTGGTTGGAACCCGGCCTGTCGCCGGGAGTTCAGCCTCTACGCAAACCAGATGATTTAGCTTGAAGTGGTTGCATGTGGTTCGCACTTATAAGGTAACCGCGCCTGCCAATTGCCCTCCTCTTCTCCCTTGTCGCCTTTGCGGTGGCTACCTCGTTCCCCTCTCGGATTTGTTCCGATTCTGTCCCCCGGGGAGATGGTGACGCCTCCTGCTGAGGGAACCGCACAGCTTGTAGACGATCTGTGAGTATTTCAGTGCTCCCGAGGTGAATGTTGATCGTTGATTCCCCACAGCATGGCCATGAAGGTAGATCGCCTCGCGTCAGGAGAGCCTTCTGTATGACCCTTCCAAGTACTACACCACGGCCGCGCTGGCGTTGTACGTGTACGATCATTTGTTGACCTTGTCCGACGAGGTCAGTCCAGAAACCGAACCCAAAACACCACCAGAAGTGATGGCGAGTGTAGGTGAAGTACATCTGGCGGGGCCGGAAAACCTGGAGTGAGTCCAATTCATCCCCCCGAGCGTACTCTGCGTATTGACTTTGCAGTATTCTACCTGTTCCTCGCTGTGGGTCCTGTTTCTCTCGGCCGGGACACACTGACTGATTGTTCCCTCAGGGTAGGTACTTTCCAATGGCTTACGTCACATGGTCGAGACTCTGTCAGTCCCTCGCATCCCTCCGATTCACCTCGGCCTAAAATGAGACGGCTCAGATCTTGACCTCGATTATACTGCGGAGGTGCGTTGGATTGTACCCTTTCAGACGGATCTAAACTAATGCTGGATGACCAGTTGTACGTTTCTCAAATTCACGAACGATCAGCAAGTCCTAGTCCGAATGCGACTTCGTCGTAGGTGCAACAAGGTGTCGATAGTGGGAGCAGCATTTGCAGTGTGGTGTACACTGATTGCACAGATATTGCTGACGACACGGTGTGATATTATCCATTTTCCAGGTAGCGTGGCTGACCACTCATAGGATATACGCCATAACCTATCTGAACCGTCTGGCTGTGACGTGCTTCGCCCTTATCACACTGGTACAGTTGATTGTAGGACTCGTCCTGGCCACAACACGGGAACACTCAAGTATGCACTGACCTCATACGCACGCATTTGACTCCCTACTCACATCCATGCAGACAAGTCAGAATTCGGCTCGAACTATAGCTGCACCATAACTGCCATCACAAAGGCTGAGTTCACTTACTTTGGGTTGTCATTATTTTTCGGTATTAAGGTATCAACCCCCCGTGGATGTTGCTAACAACCGCCTGGACACCCAGATTTTGCGGCATTCGTTACAACGATCGTCTTCGCCTTCCGTTCTACTCCTCAACTCCCTGGCGTCCGAGGGAACCTCCTGCCACACGTGTTGCGAACTGTTGTTCGGGATGCGGTGTTGTATTTTGGATTCATGTTCACCTCCCAGCTCATCTTGATGATGTTCCAAACATCCGCAAGGGTGAGATGTCAATCACGGCCACCAGTATTTTGACCCTCACAGACGTAATTGAAGGATGGTCTGAAAAAAATACCCGCACCGTGAGTTAATTCCACCCTCCCAGTCGCAAGCCATCTAACCTGCCCCCGGACAGCGGATATATCGCGCGAGCCGAGCCTGTGAGTTCACACTGGATCCAAAAATTTCAAGGATAAATACCAGGTTACTTCCTACTCTGGTTTCGCGACTAGTGTTGTCGCTCAAGAAGTCAATCGACACTCGGTCCATTGATGATTGGCAGTGGATTGATCGACTCACCAATCGAAGGATGATCGAAATGGCACCCGAGCTTAGCACGATGGAGTTCGCGATGAGCGAGTCAACTGTTTGGGGTGCATCTCCTCAGGGGAGGCGGTGAGATTTAGGGGTCCGGGCTCGTATCTAAACAGTAGAAATCGTACGGACGCGGCGCAATCTTTCTGCGGAGACCTTAAAAGGAATTGAGGAACGGAAATATGGAACACGTAATCGGCATGGTGCCCAATGCACGGCGGTCCGACGGCCCTCCGCCCTCCTTTTGAGTCATACTGTATGATCTTCAAAGAGCCGTCGGTAACAACGCGCTCGCACAAGTTCGACTGTACCGTGCATGTCATGCAATGTAGTTACGCCCTTCCAAAGCCCGCGGTCCGGGACGTACCCAACTTTGAGGCGTAGCCATACATATTTCGTTCCCTCTATCGATTCGTATTCCATTGGTTTTAGCTTTCAAGCTTCAAGCTCAGACTTAGGTGGCGATGTCGGGAACAGCCCGCCAGGTCCGTCCGTGCACCTGCACGTGATGTTATTTGTGACTGTTTGTTCCGCCCGCTGGTCGCGGCGGTGAGGACTTGGTGGATGCCTCTCAATCGATTACGACCATACAATGGGTAAATGGTGAGCAATCTCTTCTGGTTCTATTCGCGTGCTCAGCTGCTAGCGTGGTTGGGTATCTAAACTGATGTTTTTTCTAGGACGGTGGAATACTACGACGATGTGCTCAGCGCGAAATTGAAGCGTCTTGTGTAGGCTTTCGACCACAAAATGTCGATTGTCAGATTGAGTGCAACTTTCCATTTACTAGTTCTGGGGCCATCAAGAGATCCAGTCTCGAGAAAGACCACCCACCAATCACCTATGAGGCGTTCATCGAGGAGTTGGACGAAGGGGATTCATTCACGGCCTCCATGTTTGATCTCCTGGTCAAGGTGAGTACGGCATCATGACGCACCTTTCGTGTCTTCACATATATCACACCATATCCAGGAGCTCGCGGAGAGGCGTGTCCGCCACAATCCCTACAGCAAACACCTTATCTCCTCTCAGACTGCCTCAGGCCTTCGTACTTTGGCCGCTCAGTCCAGGGTTTACCTGGACCGCGACAGATACGTGCGCCCCACTGGCAGTGGCCAGTTCCTTTCGGAATATCTTTCCGGCGCTCCGGATGAAAACGCGTTTGACGAAGACGACGACGTGATGACAGTGTTGGACGGCGTTGGTCCCGGCGAAGCCAGGATCAACCACGAACTCTACGAAGCGTATGTTGGTCCTGTGCTAGAGGATTTATTCCCTCAATGGTTTCAAACTAGCGACACGAATACAGCTGCGTCAACCATCGGAGATGACGCATCCGAGAGAACCCTTCCGGAGCCGGTTTGGTCGCCACCTCCCCCCATACGAGGAAGGGTTGGTGTGCCGCCTAATGCGCCTACTCTGCGAAGACAAAATTCAATTCACCGAGGGACCTTCCGGTCATCCACCTCGGATTTTAGTGATTTCACGGCTCGACGGCGGCTGGCAACCCGAGAAGGATATGACTTGGCTGGGGAACCAGTAGTACGACCGGAGAGCGTCAGGTCAGTGCTTGGCATACCTCCTGGCCCGTGGCTTCTTCCTGATCCCGAGACATCCAGGTCGCCACCTCCGATTACAACCCGCCGACCGTTTTACCTTCGCCGACCAATTCGTAGGCCAGAACCTGGTACGGTAATCCCTTCATTCACCTCGGATCTAGTGGAGAATGGGTCAGACGCTGGTTCGTCGACATCCCACATAGACAGTTCGGAACGGATACGTCGCCCTCGACCCGTTTCAACGCCATCTTGGACAGAGGCACCGCAGGAACAGTCGTCTTCGTCCACCCATATCACAAGTATGCGCTACCCGCGGCTGAGACGTGGAGGTTTGCGGCCTCCGGAGATGCAGCCCACATTCTTGATGGACCCACCAGTTGGTTCCCGTCCCAGGACTGAGCCAGGGGGGGAACGGACAACAGGGACCGAGTCCGAAGACGACGCCCGGGCCGAGTCTCTCCGTTTACCCGTAACCTTCCAACCTGCGGACCCTTGATGACACTCCATCTTTATCTACGAGTTTCAGGTTTCGATCTTTTTACACGCACCGCGCCGTAGTTAGCTCTTGTATAGGTGTACAACTATCGTTCATGGACCAGCTATCTATCATGCAAGGCAAAGCGCCCCACAACCTCGGGTTCGTGAGATCCTCCCGGAAGTTGAGGCATGTTCTCTTATCCTTCGCATATCGAGCAGATTCCCCGCTGCTCAAATCCTTCGGTTTGGTTCCAGTAGTCTCCTATCTTATAGGCGTTCTGATGCACTTCCATAGGCAGTTCCGTTTGAGGCCCGATGCTCTTCGGGTAACAAATACCATATGAGCGAATTCTGGGATCCCCTTGAAATGGGAGCGGGCTACCCCAGCCAGGTTGGATGGTAGTTGAGACGGCGGAGGAGATGGCACGAATCCCACATTCGGAGACCTCATTTACACAAGATACGCCGAGGTGATACATAACAGCAGGTTCAACATTGCCTGAAGATGGAAAGGCCCAGACGTTGTCAGTATCTTACATTGGTAGGAACTCGAACCAATCATCCTTTCTCCCAACGCCCTCAAAGCTGTGACTCATCTAGTGCCACGGCTGCAAGTCAGCAAGGCCGTTGCAGAGGTAGGACCAAAAGTGGAGGAAAGACATACCCAATGTGCCAGAAGACCGGCGATGGCATCAGGCATTTGGGGTGTGACAACTGGATCTTGGAGAAAGCTGTTGGAAAGCATGTAAAATTTTTCAGATTGCCAATACCCCGCTCCGTCACCATCAGGGTCCAGGATGAGGATGAGAAAAATACACGTGTCTCCTGTTGTGAGAGCTCCGCGGATGACAGTCCTCCTATAGCAAGGTGATTATTTAGGGGCACAAACAAAAAAAAAAGCTAACGCGAGGGCCTTAGCATAGCCATACATCTGAATGACCAATTGAGGGACGTGGACATGGAGGGCCTCGGAAGGCAACTTGGTTTCTGCCACCACGAGGCCAGATTGTATGGTCGAACGTAGTTTTCAATGGTTAAACGAGAGAAGAACGCATGTGTGTCTATGGAATGGTTAGCCAGGCGAAGAACCATCAGATGACAGACTTGCCTTTAGCAGGTCCATTCGCTATTGCGGCAGCGTGGTCGATGATGTCGTAGAGTGTTATGGGAATTGAAGGTTTGGGAGTAGGAGGTAGGACGGGTTGTTCCATACTGAACGCCGTCATTTGACTTGGCAGTACCGTTCCGTACACGCGGGAAAATAAAGCCTGTACCCAGGCGCGGGTTGCCACATTACCCTGATATACCCAACATGAGGTCAGTCTCTCGCGATCGGGCAACAGCGACTCACACGCTTGGGGCTGAGCGTCTGCAGGCGTTCCAGACGGTCAAATAAGATAGCCGAAGACTGGGCGTCGTTCCTGCTGATAGCTTCAATCTTCTCCTCCAACTCCGCAGGCGCGCCTCCCCGTCTCAGTCGAAGGAGCCCAGCAATGGCAATGTTCAACCTTCGTAGATCGGCGGTGGTCATACTCAAGAACAAGACGCTCTGAAAGGAACGGTAAGGAGGGCAGCTACCATCGACCGGGAGCCATACCTCCAGCTGTGTGATCGACACCCCCAGTCGCCGCGACATCGCTTCCGTGTGAGCTAGCTCCCCATGCTCGGCGACGACATCACGGATGCATTGAAAGACTCGACATGCAACCTGCAATTCCAACCTGGTAAGACGCTCTTCTGACATGATGGAAGTGGGAGCCAAAAGTTTCTCTATGTCTCAGGGGCGATAGTACTATACTTAGGTGGGTTATGGGGCGCGGGAGGGCTGCGGTGAAATTAACCGATTGAAGTGGGGATTGTGACTTGCCTGCAAACAACCGTCGCGAACTCCTGAGCGAACGATTCGAACCAAAGAGAAGGTCCGCTACTCCTAAGCAAGCAGGCTTAAGGCGCCCGTGTCATTCACCTTGGCGATTTGCATCCCGGGGACCCTAGAGGGTATGGGTTCTGGACATCATACGAACGAAGGTCGTGTATTCTTGAGACTTCAAGTTCAAGTGGGACAACTGTCTGTCACGTGATCCGTCTTGAGCTCAGGCAATGTCCGTCATGATCAAGAAGCGTTCCCGCCCCCAACCTCGGGTTCGTGAGATCTCCCCGGAAGTTGAGGCATCCAACAACGAGTCCGGGGGGAATGGTGGAGAGAAAGAGCTAGAGTGAGTGTTTCCCGCCCTTCACTTCTCGACGCCCTTGTTCAATGGCATAAGGATCTCAGAACTACTCGAGCTACAGAAGCTGCGTAAGACCGGGGCGGGGATTGACATCACCAAACTTAACAAGGGTGTTACCAAGAAGAAGCCCAAGAAGGTTGTTGAGGAGGACAAGGCCGAGTATGGTCTACAACCAGGCGCGGGGCCACCGCCAGCAGCCGAAGAGTCAGTACGTTGTTCGATGCATGTTTGAATTTAACTCACCGGACCCTCGTTAGTGATGAGGGCGATGCAGAAGCCAAAGCCAGGAGGGTCGTGAGGACGAACAACTTCACGAAACAGACGAACGTTTTGGACGTGGATAAGCACATGTCAGTCCCATGGGTCTCGAGCATTCCTTCCCCCGTTTTTACCCCTGGTTAGGATGGAATACATCGAAGAGAATATGAAAATCCGCCGAGGCGAAGTTACAACAGAAGACACCGAGGACACATCGGCAGACCCGTACGCGGAACTATTTGAGAAATCGAAGAGGAGTAAGGAGAAGGAGGATGGAAACGTCACGAACAGTCTCGCGATGCTGACGGCTATTCCCGAGGTCGACCTTGGCATGGAGTGTGTCACCTGTTTACGCCATCTACAAGACTGGACTGACAAGCTGCCCCCAGCAACCGATTGAAAAATATTGAAGATACAGAGAAGGCCAAACGGGTCCTGAACGAAACCAAGGGGGAAAGGAAACCCCAGAATCCTGAGGCACACCTCGTCGCTACAAGATGTATGTTGATCCTTTTTCTCATCCTCTGTCTACTAATGGGGCACGCAGTCTATCAACCCAACTTGAGGCAGAAGTCTGACGCTGACATCATGCGAGACGCAAAGATGGAAGCCATGGGTTTGCGACCTGATGACCACGAGCCGCCGAAGCGCAAACAGAATCGAATGGCCACTGACGATATGGTAATTGGTGACTTCAGGCATGATGAGATGTTGCTCACCAGTGTTCGTAGGTCATGGAGCGTTTCAAGAAGCGTATGCGAAAGTGAGGCTCCACCTCGAGCTCGAATGGGTTTGCTCTTCCCGTGATCTGGGCGGGCACCTGAGTGGGTCTGGCATTCATTACAGCGCCTCGAGGGCCCTGGAATTGCGCACGGCCTCCAGGTTTGTCGTGGTTTACTTTGGGGGTCCTGATATGGATTCCAACGCTGGGTTTTCGTTCCTGATATTACGCATAAATTACACGATCATCCCCCGGCATTACATGACTTATTCCAGAAAAAACTAAGTGGCAGCAATAAAACGCACAACACGCCTACCATGAGGACGAACAAACAGCTCCCGCCGCCAGAGGTAAGGACGTCCGGGATGGGGTACTCTGGAGGCGGTACCCAAGTATGAGAAGCGTCTTGGAGACGGCGAAACAATTGTTGGGCAGTTGGTCGAGCCGATGGCGATTCGTTCCAACACGTTCGCACCAACCTCCACAATGTGTTGGAGAAACCGAGTGACTCGGCATTATCTGGTTTGCTTGGGCGGTCCCCTTTCTGCACAGCGATTACCACTGCGTAGGGACCGAGGCGACAAAATGGTCGTAGACCGGTCAGAACCTGGCGGCGGGTAAATGGAGGACCATCGTAACAAACACAACGAGGTCACCTCCTAGATAACCATTCCAAGTGCATAGCAGTCTGACTCGCGGGTTGGTGGGTTGCTCTGGTCGAACAATAGTTCAGGGCTCATCCAACGAACAGTCCCCGCAGAGGAAATGGTAGTCGCAGACAGGGGAATCGTGCTAAGGTCAATCAATATTGTCATGAGACCAAAATCGGCAATGCGAGCGACACCGTCGTCGTCAACGAGAAGGTTTGCCTACTCAGCCGGTCAGTGGGGTAAGGTAGGCTGTGAATCCCAGTGAGAACTCGGGCGAGCGGCAGCGAGCCTGAGTGAGTGCTGGCGAACCAAACTAGCGGACTCTAGTGGATCTAGTCCAGACTAGAATGTAGTGAATACACAATCTAGGCCGAACGATTCGGATCGAGCTGTCTAACGAGTACCACTGTACACGGAGTTCGCGACGAGTTCAACTTAGTCTCAACACTGCATAGAGATACACGCGATGTCCTTTTAGCACCTCGCCGCTTTATTCT